>Ga0222718_10003729_pt1 | contig 12965 bp, 14 predicted proteins | sample C33_27DmetaG_FD_165045 | JGI IMG/M metagenome (GOLD analysis project Ga0222718, IMG submission 165045) | Estuarine water microbial communities from San Francisco Bay, California, United States - C33_27D | ecosystem: Environmental > Aquatic > Marine > Unclassified | place: USA: California... | reverse complement strand
GTTATCGGACTCGCTGGTTAAATACTCAATAAACCACCGTGTTACCACGGATTTGGCATGTTTTTCGTCTTAAAAGGGTCGTAGAATTGACGCATGACGGTACGAGATAAACATCAATCGAGTGATCTGAACCAGAACCATGGGCTTGGATTAGGTCAGAACCAGAAAGGGTTCGTATTGTTGACCAGCCTGGTCGTGCTCGTGGGCGCTTCCTTGCTCGCGTTTGCACTGGCCAAGACATCGCTTTTCCAGGAGAAACTCGTTGGTGCCGAGGTCTCGTTGCATCGTGATTTTGAGTCCGCCGAGATAGCGGTTCGAGATCGTGAGTTGGAGCTCAGTTCCCTTACCGATCTAAGCCATCTTGCTGACGAAGATTTTGCCAACGCAGAATGCGGAATCGTGAAGGTGGCGGGGAACCTGGTTGAGGGTCAAGTGGGTGGCGCGAGAATTGAAACTACTTTTTATGTGCCTCCGCCGAATGGCTACAACTGGGGAAGAGATAGAAAGGGATCAAATGTTGCGCTTTGTCATTTTCATGCCTCCAATACCATTTATGTATCGGTTAACGCGATTGGCGATGATTTTTCCAAACATCTTGCCCACGCGGGAGACTACCTCGGGGAATGCGGGGGTGGCAATACAAATTGGAACACCTGTGTCGAGCGATTCGGGGATCAGCCCAGACGGCTTTCCTGGACCCAGATTTGGGAGTGATCAACCCGTTGGACACGCTGGAAAACGGCTAGCCCAATTATCGAGCGGCTCTGAACTCCCCTGGCGTTTGACCTGTCCATTTTTTAAATGAGCGCCCGAAGTTAGCAGGCTCGGTATAGCCCAAAAGATAGGTAATCTCGCCGATTGTTTTGGTTTTTTCGCTCAGATATTGAGTGGCAAGATCTTTTCGGACTTCTTCAACTAACCCCTTAAAGGTAAAGCCGCGCTCTTGTAGTTCACGCTGGAGTTGTCTCACGCTGACGTTCAGTTTTTTTGCCACCGCGACTTGGTCAGGCTTGGATTCGGTCAGGTTCTCAATGAGTTGCACACGGACCTGGGTCACAAAATCAGCAAGCTCGTATCGGGCCAGATATTCGGTAACGGATTCATCCGTGATTCGCGCCAGCAGTGGATTGGCGTCGGGCAGATGGCGCTCAAGTAAATTTTTATCGAACGTAAGAGCCCATCGGTTAGCCCCAAACGCGATACTGCAGTTGAAGAAATTTTGATAGGCGCTCGCGCAGTCGGTGTCATCATGCGGGAGTTCAACTTTTTGTGGGGTAATTTGCTCGCTGAGGGCAAGACGGCAGAGTCGAGTGGTTGCGATCAGCAATGCATCCGCGGATGCCGTTTGAAAATCAGGGGTGATCTTTTTTGCCTGATAGATAAGTTCGTAGGTTTCGCTTGTCTCATGAAGCATGATGTCGGCGTTCGTGGACACGAGTCGCTGAAACCGGATCAAACGCTCAAGCGCACTTTTTAAGGTGTCACTGACAAGCCATCCAAGCCCGAGGCCGTGAATCGTTCCAGGTGAGATCGCTTCACCAATATCAAGTCCGATGCAGGGCCGTTGGCTTCGCGCAATGGCAAGCTTCCAGAGTTTTTGATGCTGATCAAGGGAAATTCGACTGTCCGGTTGCTGAAGCGAGTCAGCATCGATACCGGCATCCTTGAGCAGTGCCTGAGGGTTGCAGCCATAAGTCTCGGCCACTCGAGAGATCGCCAGTGCGATGTTCGATAGGACGGTATGTTCTTCATTGATCAGTGTCATGTGATCCTAGCCTGTTGATACCCAAGTTTGATTAAGTTCTGGCGTCTGATGATTACGCAAAACATCGAACAATAGAGATGATAACTCGCCCAACAACGCTTCTTTGAAAAAAGTATGGACAATCATGATTCCCAAGCCAGAATTTTGTTTCGTATGCAAACCAATGACAATTTTGAATGGCGCGTCAGCCCCGTTACCTTCGACTCGATCGGGGCAAGGCATATTGCGCTTAAATTAAAAATTCTGGGCATTGGCGTAGTGGTTTGTCCTGACGATGAGTATGTGGAGAAGGGCGTTCCCATTACGTTTAATGCCCGGGAATATTTTGAGGATTCAGAGGGATCGACTGGCCACACTTGATGCATCATCCGTGCGTTAAGATTAACTAAGGCATCCCTAATTAATTTCAAAAAGCGACGATTTAACACAGATGGCATCCAAGACCTTGCTGGTGGTTGCGCATTCACCGTCACCCAACACCGAGAGATTGCGCGCAGCGATTGTTGCGGGCGTGAAAACCGCTGATCTTCGCGACCTTCAGCTAATTGTGAAAACGCCATTTGAGGCGCAAGCCTCGGACGTGTTGTCGAGCGATGCAGTCATACTCGGGACCACCGAGAATCTGGGATATATGAGCGGGGCGCTTAAAGACTTTTTTGATCGGGTCTATAACCCTTGTCTTGAGCAAACACGGGCGATGCCTTACGCGGCCTACATTCGAGCGGGGCTTGATGGCACGGGTACCAGTCGGGCCATTACTTCAATTACTTCCGGACTGGGATGGCGAGCCGTTCAGCTCCCTTTAATCCTTAAAGGCGATTGGCAGGACCCGTTTGTTGATCAGTGCGCGGAGCTCGGCGCTGCAATGGCCATTGGTCTCGACAGCGGTATTTTTTGATCTTTAGCGAGTCTGCTAGTTAAGCGCCCCGGCGCCGAAATCAGGACGACGCCATGAGTGTCTCGTGTTTTCTAGATCGACAGCCTGTCGTTAAAGTTCCCAGATTACGTTACCGCCAGTGATCTCGGGCATCGACGTCATGAACGGCGCCATTCGACCGAAAATGCTCTGGATTTGGGGTTGCGCATCACTAGCAGCCGACTCGCTTGAATAACGCGACACAATCATGCCCTCGCCTTCTTCTATCTCGCAAGAGTGGACAGACTCAAGTCCCTCGATCGCGTTAAGTTCGTCTCTGAAGGTATCGGCTAACGCGAGAAATTCATCCCGGCGGGCCGCATCGAAAGAGTAGGTGGTTACACGGTAGTACATTTTAATATCCTCCTAACTTGACTTGTTTTTTACATTGATAGGAGATCATAGTCCGAACAGTTATTGATCAGTAAAATTTGGCTTCAAAAACCATCGTGCTTTTTTTTCCATAATGAACTTTCCATCAGCAAATGTTTGGATTCAAAACGCAAGGCGGGTGCTCGTGCTGACAGGAGCGGGTTTATCGACGGCATCTGGTATTCCCGATTTTCGAGGGCCGCAAGGGATTTGGACGAAAGACCCGGATGCCGAAAAACTATCTGATCTTTCTTATTATCTGAGTGACGTTCGCATCAGGAAAAAATCGTGGCGGTCCCGGCGGGATTCCCCGGTTTGGCACGCCCAACCTGGCATCGGTCATCGTGCGCTCGCCGCATTTGAACGATCAGGGCGTTTGCACACGTTGGTAACTCAAAATATTGATGGCCTTCATCAAGAGGCAGGCAGTTCTGTAGACAAGGTGGTTGAGATTCATGGGACGATCCGAGAAGTAGCTTGTACCGAATGCGACTACCGCGCCCCGATGCAAACCGCGCTCAAGCGATTAGCGCTGGGTGAAGAAGATCCTGATTGCCCGACTTGTGGCGGTATTTTGAAGTCTGCTACGATTTCTTTTGGGCAGTCACTGGTTCGACGCGATCTTGCCCGCGCCGAAAAATCAGCGAGAGAATGCGATGTCCTTTTGGCAGTGGGCTCTACGCTTTCGGTTTTTCCGGTGGCAGGGCTTGTTCCGATAGCCCGAGCGGGAGGCGCCAAAATAATAATTGTCAACCGGGACCCAACGGCGATGGATGACATTGCTGACGCCGTGTTGCTTGGGGACCTGAATGCCCTTTTGCCCGCGCTGCTTGGGGATATTGAGACCACGTGAAAAAAACCCAAATTAAGATCTGTTGTATCGCCAACGAGGAAGAGGCGCAGATCGCATTAGACCAGGGCGTCAATGCAGTTGGATTAGTGGGCAAGATGCCATCCGGGCCAGGCGTTATTGGTTCAGACCGCGCTTCGTCCATCATTGCCGCTTTGCCTGATGGCGTGGATAGTTTTTTTCTAACCAGTCACGATCTCGGTTCGGAGATCGTTAAGGAACTGGGCGTTTGTCGCGCAAGTACTGTTCAGATTGTCCGACATATCGATCCTGTCGAATATTCACCGATTATTGAAAATCTTCCCAACTTACGGCGTGTTCAAGTGATCCACGTTGAAAACGATAGTGCGCTCACACTCATCGAGCGTTACAACCAGGTCGCGGACGCTTTTCTGTTGGACTCGGGTAAAACAATGGGTGCGAATCCGCAGTTTGGCGGAACTGGCAAAGTCCATGATTGGGCAATTAGTAAGCAGTTTGTCCAGTCCACTGATCTCCCGGTTTATCTGGCGGGTGGTCTTTCTTCTGAGAATGTCTTTCGGGCTGTTACTGAAGTGCGGCCTGCTGGTGTTGATGTATGCAGTGGGGTACGCTCGAACGATACGCTTGATTTAGAGAAGCTCCAGGCTTTTGTTCAGGAAGTACAGCGCGCTGACGATTCGATTAATCAGCAATAATTGAAATCAGGAGATAGGCGGTCAGAAACACACAAACGATGCTGGTCACGACCAGGCGTAAGCGCCAGTAACGGTTGTTGATGGTCGAACGTGTTTTGAATTTTTGATCGAGGAAAAGCTGTGCGATGAAAACGCCAATTAGCAATAAAAGGCCAAGCGGGCTTTGAAACCATACTGCTATTCCAAAAATAAGGAGTGCGCAGACATTGCTACCGATGAGTGCGACCGGATCCTCGTCGCGCAGTGCCAGTCCCCAGTGCGATCCTGACATGAACGCGCCAATAATAAGGGTATAGGACCAAAGCCACACGTCAGCGCTCACGCCAGGCAGTTGTAACCAGTCAAGCTTCAGCAGGCAGGCAATGAGAAAAGGCAGGGCGCCTGCAAATGTGAGTGGGAGCACGACCGCGTGCAATCTTTGCTTCATAACCTTGCGCGTTTGCATTTCTCTGAACAGAACCTGACTTCCTCCCAGCACCGTGCCCATTTTTTGCGCCAGGTAAAAGGGCGATTACATTTCACGCAAATTTTCTGGGGGAGGTTACTTTTGCGCATAGATCGAAGAAAGTATGTTGGAAAAAAATATATTCTCGAAAAGGAGAGACAACAAAATTTAAATACAGCCTAGAGTATATTTAATATCGGGTCTATGAGAGATGATCACCCTAGCCTTTAGCGGTGAAGTGAAAACAGCAACAGTAAAGAAATTAAATTTTAAATGAAACATCCCGTCACCCCGGAGATTTCTAATCTCGATAAAGTCGTTGTAGATCAGTGGGCGAGCCTTGTGCTTGCAGCGAAGGACCGTCATCATCCGTGGCATACGCCAACGCTCGCGAATGTGGGAGAGGGCATTGCCCAGATTCGAACCGTTGTGCTCCGGTCCGCTGATGCGGAAAGTAGAGTTCTGAGTTGTCACACCGACAGTCGTTCGCCCAAGATTACGCAACTCGAAACGGATCCTAATTTTTCGTGGCATTTTTACGATCGGGATGCAAAAGTACAGTTACGTGCCTATGGCCGGGCATGGGTTCAGCAGAATAATGAACTGACCCACGAGCGCTGGTTAGCCGGCGCCTGGCGAAGCGCGCAGTGTTATCGAACCCCTATCGCACCTGGCGATGACTGTCAGGTAGAGGATCTGGATATTGACCAGCCCATCGATCCTGCGACGGGAGAAGAGCATTTTGCGGTTTTAGCCTGTGAGATCAACGAAATTGACTGGTTGTTTTTGCGAGTTGAGGGTCATCGCCGCGCCCGGTTTAGCTGGTCGGATAATGTCTGGCATGGACAGTGGATCGCGCCATGAAGTGGAAATTGGCTTGGATTAGATGTCTCCTTCAATCCTTATCGATTACCTAAATTCATCAGATTTTCTGATGGGGACAATAACTAACTGTTTTTGAAGTTTTTTTTTGGTATGACCACATAAAATTTTTTCTGACAAAAGTTTTTGCACCACGACAATTTTGATGTTACTTTCGAATCAGAGCCTCAAATTTATCAGGCTTTATTCGTCAACTTAATTCAAGTGTGTCTGAAGCAGTTAAATTAAGTCGATTAAAAAGACCACAGTTATCACTTAATCTCCAAAGAAAGAGGAAAACATGAAACAAAAAATATTGCGTTCGATTCTCGCAATGACAGGCGCACTGGCAATGATTATTGCTGCGCCCGCTCAGGCGTGGGAACCTAAGAAGCCTGTCGAGTTCATTATTATGGCCGGCACCGGCGGCGGCGCCGACCAAATCGCCCGCCTGCTTCAAGGCCTGATTGAAAAGAAAGGACTAAGCCCACGTCCGTTTATCCCAATCAACAAACCCGGCGGATCGGGTGCAGAAGCGCTGCGTTATCTTCAGGATAAAGCGGGTGATGACCACGTTGTGATGATGACGCTGAACAGCTTCTACACCACACCGATCATTCAGCCTGACCTGGGTGTGGATCCAACAGGGTTCACGCCGATCGGATTGATGGCGATGGATACATTCCTTCTTTGGGTACATACCGACCGCAATGACATCACTGACCTTGACTCCTATGTCAAAGCGGTGAAGTCAACAGGTAAGTCATGGAAAGTAGGCGGTACCGGTTCAGGTCAAGAAGACAGCGTGTTGACTGCCATGATGGAAGCCGAGTTTGGTTACAACGTGACTTATATTCCATTTCCGGGTGGCGGGACGGTTGCAAAGAACCTGATCGGTAAGCAGATTGACTCCACCGTGAATAATCCTTCAGAGCAGATGGCGTTTTATCAGGCCGGCAGCTCCAAACCTCTCGTTCAGTTCACAGGTGAGCGTATGGCCGCTTTCCCTGATGTGCCGACCGCGAAGGAACTGGGTATCGGTATCGAGTACTACATGCAGCGTTCTGTTAACGGACCTCCGGGAATGTCAGCAGGGGCGGCCGAATTTTATAGAAACCTCTTTCAAGAGCTCTTTGATAGTAAAGAGTGGCAAGATTTTTGTACCAGCGATGGTTTAACCTGTGACACCATGATTGCCGGCTCCGATCTCGGGGAGTTCCATGCAACACAGTATGTTGCGCACGAGAAATTGATTGAGCAGGTGGGTGCATCTGCTATTACTGGCGAGTAAGCTGAGTTGTGAGCCGGGCCAGCGTGTGCTGGCCCGGTTTTTTTTTGTACACAGGATATAATTAAGCGATCAGGGCTCGGGCGTTATCCCGTGGGCGACTTGTGAAGGGTCCACCGGATAGCGACTCAGCGTTTTATTCAGGAAGGATTAACGGGGAGAGTATATGTCGACTCGGACGGCGGAGCTTCTCGCTAGCATTGCGCTACTCGTGTTTTCGCTCGGGCTCATGTGGACAGTTCATACAGATGGCCTGAAAATTGGCTGGGTACCAGAGCGAGGTCCTGGCTCGGGCGTTTGGCCGTTTTGGCTGAGCTTGGGCATGGCGTTAACCTCGTTGTGGACATTGGTGCGCTGGTTTCGTCGCACAACACCCGAGAGCCGGAATGAAGCCCCGTATATCGAATCTGATCGATTCGGCTTAGTCGCGGTCTCTTTTATTGCGCTGACGGCAATGATTTTTCTCGTTGCTATTGTCGGCACGTATATCTCGATCGCGTTGTTTCTCGGCTTTTACATGAGATTTATCGGTAAGCATTCATGGCCGATGACATCCACCACCGTCTTTGGGGCGGTGATATTTATCTATTTTCTCTTCGAGTGGCAGCTCTCAAAATACCTGCCGAAAGGTTTGCCGATATTTGAGGATGGATTCCTCTGGCTCGACAACTTTCGCTGGGAATATTTAATGTAGGCATTGGACAGGTAAGAACAGGATATGGTTGAAATCGCAGATCTACTGGCAGCTGGGCTACTTCAGTCGTTTGAGCCTTTAAACCTTGCCATGATTCTTGCGGGCTGTATGGCAGGATTATTTATTGGTGCGATGCCGGGCCTGGGCTCGGTGAATGGCGTGGCTATTTTGTTGCCTGTGACTTTTCTGGTTCCGCCAACGGCGGCTATTATCTTTTTAGCGGCGCTTTATTACGGGGCGATGTATGGCGGCGCCATTAGTTCAATTACGCTGGGTATTCCAGGTGCGTCTACCGCAGTGGCGACGGTTTTTGACGGTCGACCGATGGCGCAAAAGGGGAAAGCGAATCAGGCGATGATGGCGGCGGCTATCGCCTCTTTCATTGGTGGAACGATTTCTATCATCCTGTTTACTCTTTTTGCCCCGCCTCTCGCTGAGGTCGCGCTAAAATTTGGTCCGCAGGAAGAATTTGCCTTAATGATTCTGGCGTTTGCAACTTTTATTGGCCTTGGCGGAGATGATATCCCCAAAACAATCTTTTCGATTCTTTTGGGCCTTGTCATGGCAGCCGTCGGTTTCGATATTATCTCGGGCAAGCCTCGATTGATTTTCTTTGACTTAGTCGAATTCCAGAGGGGCATTGGTTTTCTGGTGTTGGCCATTGGGATCTACGGCATCGGGGAAATGCTCTGGACACTCGAACAGACGGGTGGCAAGGTCAAGCTTGATTATGTAAAGACCACCTGGGCCGAGTTCAAGAAACATCTTGGGCAAATTAAAGCTTATTTGCCGACTACGTCGCTCGGCTCTGCTTTAGGATTTTTTGTGGGGACGTTGCCGGCGGCAGGCGCGACACCCGCTTCACTGATGGCCTACGGACTGGCTAAGACCTTCTCGAAAGATCCGGATTCTTTTGGTAAGGGTAATATTTCAGGGGTTGCCGCACCCGAGGCTGCGAACAACGCGGCATCAACAGGCTCAATGCTGCCGATGATTACGCTGGGCATCCCGGGTTCGCCAACAACAGCGATTCTGCTCGGCGGTATGATCATATGGGGACTGCGCCCGGGACCACTGTTATTTGCTAACAACCCGGATTTTGTTTGGGGATTGATCGGGTCGATGTATATCGCGAACTTCGTGACGGTCGCGTTAAATCTGGCGCTCATTCCGTTGTTTGTTCGTGTATTGGCAATGCCGTTTACGATCCTGACGCCGATCATTTTTATTCTTTGCTTTGTCGGAGTGTTCGCGACGACTGACCGCATGTTTGATGTGTGGCTGATGTTGGCGTTAGGTCTTGGTGGTTATCTTTTGCGGAAACTCAATTACCCGGTCGCGCCAGCAGTACTTGCCATTGTGCTGGGTCCGTTAGCTGAACGATCCATGCGCCAGTCGTTGATCGGAAGCCAGGGCGATGTCACCACATTTATCAGTATTTCAGAGCACCCCATCTCGCTTGGTTGTATCGTTATTGCGGTGGTACTGATGCTGTATCCCGTATGGTCAAATTATCGCCGCAAGATAGCTAATAAAACCGCATTCTAAATCTCGGGATTAACACGGTTGGCACGTGAATGTAGCCGACGCGTTAAAAAGCGAAGACTATTAAGCGTTAGAATAAACCTCTCGAAGAATTATGGATAAGTAAGAGGACTAAAGAGAATGAGTTCGGAAAAAGAGAAAGCTAATACCGCGAGCGATACACTTGCGCAAAAAGACAAATCCGGTGATGTGATTTCGGGCGGACATCTGGTTGCAAAAGCGCTTAAGCAGGAAGGCGTTGACACTATTTTTACACTCTGTGGCGGGCATATCATCGACATTTACGATGGATGCCTGGATGAAGGGATTCGAATAGTTGACGTTCGCCATGAGCAGACGGCGGCTCACGCGGCAGACGGTTATGCCCGCCAGACCGGTCGCTTGGGTTGCGTCGTTACAACGGCGGGTCCGGGCTGTACAAATGCGATGACCGGGATGGCGACTGCGTTTCGATCGGAAAGTCCGGTGCTCCATATCGGTGGGCAAGGCGCCCTGACTCAGCACAAGATGGGGTCTCTCCAGGACTTGCCGCATGTGGACATGATGGCGCCCATTACGAAATTCTCGGCTGGCGTGCGTTCGACAGAGCGGGTAGCCGATATGATCTCGATGGCAGCAAGGGAATGTTTCGCAGGGGCGCCCGGCCCTGCTTATCTGGAGATTCCCCGCGATATTCTTGATCGCGAGGTTTCTATTGATCAGGCGATCGTTCCGCAAGCAGGTCATTACCGCTCGTCGATAAATAGTATCGGCGACCCTGCCGATATCGACAAACTGGCTGAACTCATTGTGAAGTCAAAAAAACCTGCGATGCTGCTGGGTACCCAGGTCTGGTCTTCGCGCAGTCATCAAGAAGCGATTGATCTTGTTCGAGCGCTGAATGTGCCGGCTTATTTTAATGGGGCTGCCCGGGGCGTTTTGCCACCGGGTGATCCGCATCATTTTCATCGCACCCGGGGCGATGCCTTTAAGGAAGCTGATCTCATCATTATCGTCGGTACGCCGTTCGATTTTCGTATGGGATATGGAAAGCGATTGCGTGCAGAAGCAACGGTTGTGCAGATTGATATGGATTACCGCACGGTTGGTAAGAACCGAGATATCTCTCTTGGGATTGTCGGTCATCCCGGTACCGTGCTGAGCAGTGTTCTCGCTGCGACCACGGCGAGTGGTGATAACGGCGCGACAGCGCGACAGGAGTGGATGGCTAAATTGCGTTCGGTGGAACAAGCAAAAACAGAAAAGCTGATGCCGCTGTTTACAACCGATAAGAGTCCGATCTCTCCGTACCGTGTTGCCTGGGAGTTGAACGAATTCCTAACCGAAGATACGGTTTACATTGGGGATGGTGGCGATGTTGTTACGATCAGCGCCCAGGCCGTGCAGCCGCGATCACCGGGAAACTGGATGGACCCCGGCGCACTCGGCTCTTTGGGCGTGGGCACAGGGTTTGCCCTCGCCAGTAAGCTTGTTCATCCCAATAAGGAAATACTGTGCTACTACGGTGATGGATCATTCGGTATGACGGCTTTTGATATGGAAACCGCTAATCGATTTGGCGCGCCTTATATTGCAGTGATTGGCAATAATTCAGCGATGAACCAGATTCGTTTTGGCCAGATTACGAAATACGGTGAAGACCGCGGCGATACCGGAAATTTACTCGGGGATGTGCCTTTTTCAAAGTTTGGTGAAATGTTGGGGGGTTACGGTGAAGAGGTGACCGAGGCGGGTGAAATTGCGCCCGCACTGCAGCGCGCCAGAGAAGCCGTACAGAGCACAGGTAAATCAGCAGTAATCAATATCTGGGTCGATCCAACCGAGTATGCGCCCGGTACCAAAGCGCAGACAATGTATAAGTAGCCCGCGCTCCATATTTCAGGGATATCGGCCGGGGCTTGGCGTGCGTTGAGCTCTGGCCTTTTTTTTACGAAAAGGAAGACACTATGAAGCTTATCGTTCACGGCCAACAGGCATTTGGAAAATCTGTTCTCGAAGCGTTGCTCGAGCGCGGCGAGGAGGTATGCGCGGTGTATTGTGCACCCGATAGCGGCAGCCGCACAGATCCTTTGAAAGCCTACGCTCAAGAGCAGGGTCTGCCACTCTTTCAGCCGAAGACGTACAAGGACGAATCGGTGGTGGCACAAATGAAAGACCTTGGCGCGGATCTTTGCGTGATGGCCTATGTGACGCTGATGGTTCCCGAATCTGCTTTGAAAGCCCCTCGATTAGGCTCCATTCAATATCATCCTTCGCTGTTGCCATTGCATAAAGGTCCAAGCTCTATTAACTGGCCTATTATTTTCGGTGAAACAAAAACAGGGCTTTCAATTTTCTGGCCGGATGACGGGTTGGATACGGGACCTATTCTCTTGCAAAAAGACGTTGCGATTGCACCCGATGACACGCTGGGTTCGCTTTATTTCAATCACTTGTTTCCAATGGGTGTCGCTAGCATGTGCGAAGCCGTGGACCTTGTTCGAGAAGGCACAGCGCCTTGCATTGAGCAAGACCCCTCGGGGGGTACGTATGAAGGCTGGTGTCGTGCTGAAGATGTCAAGATTGATTGGCATCAGCCTGTAGATTCGGTCTACAACATGATCCGCGGTGCCAATCCACAGCCGGGCGCGTGGACAACCTTGTCAGGCCAAAAACTCACCGTCCTTGATAGTGCCAGAGGAGAGGCAATCGACGCGATGCCTGGCACCGTCATATCAGTTGATGAAACCGGAATGACGATCGCGGGTGATGGCGGGTCAATTTTGGTCAGTCGGGTTAAGACCGAAAGCGGCGCAAAATTGTCTGCAGCGGATTTTCCCGGACAACTCACCGTGAGTGTTGGGGATGTGCTGGGTGCCCGCTGAATTTGACGATTGATGAGGCCGCACGGGTTGAGACAGCATTAAATGGCGCTCGAAATTACACTGATTGATCGTGATACGTTGCTGTCGGCGACGGATACCGAACGATGCGCTTCGATTCTTTCGAATGGGATATTGGGAGTCTTCGATGATTTTTATGAAGACTTTTGCGAGATTCCTGCCAAAGCCAAATTAGCTTTTGAGACGAGTAACTTTAAGCAGTCAATTGAGAATAGCCATAATCGTCTAGTTCTGTATAGCAAGCAGATGTATGCGCTGGCCGGGGCGTTGCCTGAGCAGTATCCAAAAGCGGTCAACGCAGATGGGTTATGGGATCAGTTGGAGCTTTACTACCGCGAGGCGGTTTCGGGGCGTTATGAGGCTGATCTTGCTTTGGCATTCCTTCATTCTGTTCGCCGTGTTGTGTTCCTGGATGAATGGAATCCGGTTGATTACCTGGTCAATGTCGAAGTGGAGTCTGATCATGATCGTGATGCGATGTTGTGTCGAACGGTATCGAAGATTGATGGTAGCCTGATTCGGGAAATACTCTCAGTCGCCGATTTCAGTATTCCATTCCGGGACGAGGCTGGGGATATTGAAAGAACGCAGGCGCGCATTAATCAGCAGCTTTTGGAGCGAGGCGTACTCGATCAGGTGGTTGGGGTGGACGCTATCAAAGGCGGGTTTT
>Ga0222718_10003722_pt1 | contig 12977 bp, 7 predicted proteins | sample C33_27DmetaG_FD_165045 | JGI IMG/M metagenome (GOLD analysis project Ga0222718, IMG submission 165045) | Estuarine water microbial communities from San Francisco Bay, California, United States - C33_27D | ecosystem: Environmental > Aquatic > Marine > Unclassified | place: USA: California... | reverse complement strand
AAATGTGCCTCCGGCAGTGCCTGATGATTTCTGATCGCAAATAAGAGCATAAGAAACAAACCCGCTACTAAACCCAGAAGCAGTTCCACTGTTTGCAATCGTCGCACCCGATGCAATGTCGAGAGTTGTGCCTGATGGGATCGTAACCGTAGAGCCAGTCGCGGCTGATATTGAATTTGCTTTAAGTAGACTAGTCATTGTCAGCCTCCGCTATCGTTAATGTTCCTGAGTCAACTTGCTCCATGATGGCGGCGTAGTGACGGTTGGCAGGGTCAAGCGGTACAAACATTTCAACGCCATCTATTGTTGCCTTAATCGTTAACACATTTAATTCTTCGTCTGTTATGTTTTGAGCAGATGTAATATTAAATTCATTCATTTTTATAACTCCGCATCAGCAGCCCAATGAGTGCCAAACTGTCTTGCACTTGTATTTAAATCGGAAATATTAAACATTACGGAAGATTCACCAGATCGAGGAAAAGAATAAGATGATTGACTTGGATTATCTACCCTAGAATTACCCGCAGTCCAATAAGAACATTTACTAGCATTTCCACTCCCATCCCATCCAGACATCGTTGGTGCGGTTCTTTTATTTTGTTTAAAGTAAATGGTAAATGCGTGATTTGTTCCAGTAGCGCCAGAATAATAACTGCTCATCATTCCAGCATCTGTTGCTGTTGCAGGAGCAACAGAATATTTGTAACTCTTTTCGTAATATCGCTGACACTTAGCCATAGTCTGACCGAAAGACTCATGCTCAAACGGAGTCGCTACAGAGCCTACTTCTAGTTGGACGCCTGTGATTTGCCAGTAGTTAGATGTAGAGTCTGCAAGGTTTGGCATACTAGGAGACATCAGGTTTGCATTAGAACGACTGCCCCAAGTTGACTGCACTGTGCCGCTTGTATAATTTGTGCCACCAAATAAGAACCACTGTAGGTACGCACTTGCACCATTGTCGTTATCAAATGCGCCTGTGGTATCAGCATCAAATGTTACTGTTTTGTACTCCCAAGTGTCGGCTGAGTTTACTGTGTATGACAAAACTTGATTTCTTGCGTTGTCTGCATCTTGAAACTCAAATTGATAAGTGCCTGTTTTGTTTGTTTTGACCCAAAAAGAAACCGTCACCTGTTTAGCATCAGCAGTACCTTTTGCTAGTTGCTGAAGATTTTGCCCTTCAATGGGTTGAGAAATTCCACACCCACTTGCCGCATTTAAAGATGCTTCAGCAGTTGTTACTGCGACTTTAAAACTTTTTGCAAAACCGTTTGGCGCATTTGAATCTTGAGACAACGTAACTCTTGCTGTGGTTGCAGTGAACCCATGTCGCCATCTATCGCAACTATACGTTCCTGCGGAACCGCCGATGCCAGTAAAACTCGTACCACGCTGTGCCACGTTCATAGCACCGTTAATTATTAGGTTCCTATTTGACAGAGAAACATCAGGAACCATGTTGTTGACGTTTAAAGTTGTCCCTGCCCCACCTAACGTAAGCGTTGAGCCAGATTCTTTGTCTATTGCGTTTACATTTATGGTACTCATACGATCACCCACGTTGATCCGCTAGGAACCGTGATGGTTCCGGTTACAGTGAGCGGCCCCGCGCTCACTCCGTTATATGTACTTGTGATGGTGTAATCCTCAGAAATAGTTATTTCATTTTCAAAAACAGTCGCTTCACCGTTCCCGCCTGATGCGCCTCCACCAATCGCGCCCCATGCTGAGCCGTCGTATCCCTCAAACGATCCGTCAGTTGAGTTAAAGCGAATGAATCCCGCTGAAGGTGAACCATCCCGCTGTGCTGTTGTCCCTGCGGGAAGTTGTCCTGATCCGGTTGCGGAAGTTTTGGCAACGACTGTTGCAGCGTCGAGCGAAACGTCTGCCCAACTGCTACCGTCATAGACGCGCATTCGATTTGTCGAAGTGTTGAAATACAGATCCCCGGCAGTTAAAGCTGCGCCATCATTGTCGACCGTGGGATCGCTCGACTTCGCGCCGAGATAGATGTCATCGAAATTGTCGAGTGCCGCCTCTGCCGCAGCTTGCGCGGCCTCCGCTGCTGTCTTTGCAGTCTCAGCTGCGGTTTTTGATGTGGCAGCGTTCGACTCGCTCGTTGAAGCATTGGTCGCTGACGTAGCCGCCGCCGTTGCAGATGTCGCAGCGTTACCGGCCTGAGTCGTTGCTGTTGCGGCTTGAGTCGTTGCTGTTGCAGCTTGCGTGGTTGCGGTCGCTGCGTCAGCTGCGGTCGAGACTGCATCGGCAGCTGTTGAAACGGCATCAGCGTTTGTTGCAACTTTATCGGCGGCGGTGCTGACTGCATCGGCAGCTGTTGAGGCCGCGCTTGTCGAAGCTGACGATGCACTTGATGCAGCCGCTGTTGCACTCGTCGAGGCCGCAGATGCTTGCGTTGTAGCTGTGGTCGCACTAGTAGCGGCTGAAGTCGCGCTAGTGGCTGCGGCTGTTGCGCTGCCGGCAGCTGCGGTTGCTGAAGCGGCGGCTGCCGCTGCATCGGTTGCAGATGAAGCTGCGTCGACCAACAGCGCCCACTTTGCGACATCAGCGTTGGTCGAAATTGGCTGCGCGCCACTTGAGGTGTGTGACGTAATGCATATATAGATGTTGTCGTTTGAGGTGTCTTTGACTATGTCTCTTGCAACGTAAGCTCTTGCGGTTGCCCAGTTGCCTTCATAACTCCCAATCTCAACCGTGGTGATTAGGTTGCCGGCATCATCAAAACCAAAGACCTTGTTGGCACGTTCAGCGGCTGTGCCGGTAACTTCAACGTTACCAACGTCAGTTACCGTCAAAGCGAACTTAATCGACCGAGCTGCTTCCTCGTCCTGTTCCTGTTCGATAAACGTTAGCCGGTCGACGCTGTCCTCGAGTGTCTCTGCGGGAAACCTATCGTAATCGTTCCAATCGTTTGATTGCGTTCGCGCCAAGCTTCGAGCAATGACTACGATGGCACCGTTTACCGGGATGTTGCCGGTCGTGAACACCACGTTCCCGCCGGAAGCTGTACCGGCGTTGGTTACCGTATAGTGAGTTGTTAGAGTTTTCTTGACCCCGCCAACGTAGACCTCGAGATCGCCGTCAGCATAGATCTTGAAGGTATACGCGAACGTGTCGTTCGTGCCGTTACCGGTATAACTGACCTTTGATGTCGTTGTGGAAACTGTCATTTTTTTGCCTTAATTTCTAAAAAGGGGTTGTTCACTTTTCGGCGTTAATACTTCGACACCGGCATCTTCAAAAGCTTGATCTGCTGCGTCTCTTCCCATCATTCTTCTAGCTTCGTTTTGTTGAATCAAAAGAACAGCATCTAGAATTTCTGGGTTTTCTGCTTTCAAAAACTCTCGCGCTGCTCGATCAAATCCGTTTTGGATCTTCTTGATCATCTCGACTCGCGCATAGTCCGTCACCATTGGTGAGTTGTACTGATCCGAGATCATTAAGTTTTGAATAGCTCCTGCAAAGGTCACCCCGCTACCTTTTGGCTTTACTCGCTCCTTCCAATTTGCGTTTGGGTCATAAGACGGTAAAGAAGCGCCGATAACATTGTTCTGATCATCAAGCTCGAGCTTTATTCCATTTCTTGAAATGATTTGAAAATCATGTTTCTGCTGTGCATTTAACTTATGCCCACCAATAATTGCAGTTCCTTTTGTGACCGGGGGAATCCGAGTTGATTCAAACAGACGGTTATATTCTTGGAAGGTTGGATCATCTGAAACCTCTTTAGTCTTTAGCGGTAGATTCATCAGGTGGTCATAAGGAATATATTCACCGTGAATCCCTACTAAGGCGGGAAGGTCTTTTGAAAAATAGGGAAGCTGATTCTTTAAACGCTCTAACAGTGTTTCAGTTGTTCGCATCATCGGATCAATCATTTTGCGAATATCTCGCCGGATTCCAGACAGCGGCAATTGCGCGTTAATGAAAGAAGCTTGCCAACGTTCTAGGTATCGTTCGGGATCTTGAGTGGCGCTGATTGCTTCATTTATTCCCCGCATATAAGTCTTGTTGATCGTGTTCTCATAGACGCCTAACGTGAGTGCAGCTCCAACATCCATGATTTGTTCCATTTGAGATTCATCCAAATCCATGTGTTGTGAAGCTTGTAAGATTTCATAAAAGTCAGCCATTAGGCCAATCTGCAAGCTGAAAGGCTCTAACCGATCAAAAGACATATATTTGGATGGATTTCCATACTCATCACGCTCCACCACAAAAGAGCGGGGAGGGACAACCTCTCGCGTTGCGTCCCGAGAGCCAAACTCTTTCGGCCCAGATCCTGTTATGTATCCATTAGCTGCAAGTACCCCGATTGTTGCGACCGTCATAGTTCCAACGGTCATTCGAGACTGAGCCATTTGCATTCTTTCCATCTGCTCACTGCTCAATTGCGCTTTGCCGATTTCCGGCTCTGGATATAAATCTTTTCTTACCGATTGTGAAAGAAACCCAAGCGGCGTATCTTCAAGAAATCCAATTTTAAATATCTGTGCGGGAGTTCTAAAAACCGGAACTAACAATCTTCCGAGTGTGAACTGATTTAGCATTTTCTGAGTTGAACGACCCCATTCACCGAGGGGGTTTGTGAAAGTCTGGTATTCACCAAATTCTTTCATCCTTAACAACGTATCTTGATCCGGGTTCGCCATATACTGCTGCAACCGGACATCTTGCTCGGCAGCACTCAACCCTTCAGCTCTTGCGTCTTTAGCAGCTTGCCGGTACGCGAGCTGCGCCCAGTGACCACCTTCGTTCGTTACTTTATATAGCGCATCTGTCGGGCCGAGAATTCTCTCCATTGGTGCGCGAGCGATATGACCATAAACGTTAATCGCTGCGCCGGCAGCCGACTTTGGGTCGTAGCCCAGAGAGGTTGCAGAAATTGCTTTATCTTTTGCACCTTCAAATTTCGCGGTGCCGCCATACGGCTCGCCGGTTCTTAATGCAATGACGAAAGCTTGGCGCGCTCGATTGAAAGATGCGAATGAACCTATTAAATAAGCCATTGCTTCACCCTTCTCGACAACGGCAGCATCTCCCATTGTCCACCGCCCTAACCGAGCTGCGACAGCAAGATGAGTAGCGTGTCGACCGATCATTAAACCGTTGCCAAAAAAATTGACACCGAAAGTAGAAAGGCCGGACAGAATTGATCCTGTCATGTTCTCGGCAATTGCCGCGCCCCATTTACTTATGCCCGACTTCTGGGCGGCAACCGTCTTATTGACGCCAATTAATCCTTGAGCTGCCATAACTTGATCAGCAAGGCGCGCAACATCAGCGGCGCTCCCATAATGTCGGGTCAGCTCATCAATATGCGCTTGCGATAGATCTTTCATATCTCCGATAGATTGCCCGGAGATTGCACGAAGTGAGCGACCGGCTTCAGCTCTGGCGCCCATCCATTTCACAACCAACTCTTTGTGAATGTTCCAGTTCCGCAAAAATTCGAGTTCAGCAACTGGTAAATCATCACCGGTTGCTTGGCGTCTGAAATTAGTCGCAGAAGCCTTCAAATTTTCGGCAGACTTTAAAACAAGAAAACGCGCAGCTTTAAGCTCTTCAGCAGATAACGCGGTTCCCGGCCCAGTGGTCATAAATTTTTTCGCAAACTCAGGATCGTTGGAAAAAACCCTAGCAAGCTTGAGTTGCTCTTCTTCGGTCACTACTCCGCGCCGCTGTCGATCTATCTCGACGCGATAGCGTTTTGCAATCGCCATTTGAGCTTTATTAAAATCTTCAGCCGAAGTTATGTTCTGGGGGTTTAACTGCCAAGATTTCGTCGTGTCAAAGTCTTGGTAATCCGCTTGGCTAAGAAGGGAGTCAAGCTCGTCAATCTTGTCTTGGCGCGCCTCTGGAGTGTCGAGCTTTTCACCATCAACCCGAATCGGTCGGTCTATCGCTTCATTAACATCAACCTTGATGAAAAAGTCATCTTCGGTTTTGGGTAAATTTTTAAATCGGAGATTTTCGGGAACCGCATCCCCCATATTTGCCTTGCCAATCCCAATAGCTGTAGTGATCGGACGCGAAACAGCACGAGCGACATTTCCCAGACCGGCGACTAAAACTTGATCTTCTTCAGAATCTCCAAAGGGTTGATCCATCCAAGAATCAATTTCAAGCTCCCCAGAAGCAGAAACCCCGGCGGGTGCCGGGGTTTCGGTGGGGGTTTGCGGGATTTCTTTATTAAGAATATCTGCGTTTTCGATTGCCATTATCTACACTCGATAAAATGTTTGCGCTGTCGATTTTGTTTTTATCAAACTCGGCGTGGATAGATCTTATTCTGGTTGGATCAAAAATTATGAAGTGTCGCTGCCCTTCTACACCGTCCATGTTTTTAAACACGCCGGCGTCCATATCTATAGCGTCATATCCAAGATCATGGTAAACCTGAGAAACAACTGTTCCGGGGGATGCGTCTGCACCAAGGTTTGCCATATGGTCTCGCAAGATTTTTTCAAACTCAGAAGCGCCCATGCCGTCCTGATCCATAGCTGCTTCTAAAAGTTTTCCCTGCAGCTCATTAGTATCTGGTACGCCCCACTGGTCAGCAGCTTCGACGGTTGCTTCAATAACATCCATAAACTCACCAGACGGTTCAAAGATTTCTTCATCTGGATCATAAGGATCTAATTCCCAGAAAGTTTCTCTTTCGCCATCAAGAGTGTAAGCATCATCATCGCCAACGCGCACAACCTTATCTGTGCGAAGCTTAACTGGGTAAACAACACCGTCATTTTCGACGCCAAGCAGCTTTCTAGCTGCATCGATTCCGTCTTTACCTTCAAGATCGGGGAAGGCACTTTCCGCGACAGTCTCGAGCCTGATGTTTAAATCAGGGCCACTGCCGCTGTAGTTGTCGGATGCGTCTTCGAGGCTCGTTGTAAAGTAATGACCGAGACCGTAGTGGTTGTCGGGATTGCCAAATTTATCGCTAAATTCAGTGAAATCCCGAGTCGATCCGTGAAAGAAGGTTTCATCACTGAAACCAAGGTCAGCAGCTCGCTGCTCTCTTAGTCGTTCGGGAGAAAGACCACTGGCGGCCCCTTCCGCTTGCGCTCCTCCGCTTCCACCTTCTTGCGCGCTCTCGCCATAATCTCCGGGGTTATCATTCGTGACCGAGGATCCACGAAGTTCTCGGATTGTTTTTGCTTCTTCATTTAAGTTACCTCTTTCTAAGATCATATTATAGACCATCGGATCCCATACTTCGACTGAGCCGTCTTCACCTTTTCGCGCTGCAATCACTAAAGACCCGCCGGAATTATCCATAATGACGCCTTGATCTGCAGCTTCAAGATAGGCTTGGGCATTCGCGTTAAATCCCTTATGAGTCCTCCCAATTGCCTGTAGGAGAGGGATGCGACCTGAGTTATAGAATCGCCCTAGATTACGCATTGCAGCTGTTCCTGCGTCAACTGAGACCCCCATAAACTGAATCTCGTAGCCTTTTGACCTCAACAACTCCATCAATGCCAAATTCTTCGCAGGATTTGCCATTGTTTTGTCAATCAAAACGTTTCGACCGTCATTTACAGCGCGCTCAAGCAAAAGATCCCCAACGTCTGAAGACTCTTCGTGGGTTTGCATAGCTGCCCGATAGTCTCCTTCGCGCTTGATTGTCTTGTAATCTGAAAGCTGTTCTTTTATATCGTCTGGGTTGATGTTCACATATTGGCGATCTGGGATTGCGCCGCTTTCAATTCCCGATTTAAAGCCAGTTGTTTTGCCGGCGCCACTGCCGCCGCCTAAAAAGACAGCGACCTTTTTCTCACCTTCAGCGGGAATGCTGTTTCCAGATTTTTCGATAGCCTTGTTAATAATCCGGTTGTGCGATTGAGTTCGAATCGCCTTATAGACCGGGCGCCCTTCATGCCCAAATGTTGGATTGAAGAATTCGCTTTGCTCGCCAAAGCCTTTTTTATTTCGAACCTGACTATCTTGTGCAATAAGCCTGTGATTGTCAGCAAGAGTTGGTGTTAGATCAGGAAAATTAAAATTTTCTGCGTCAATATCAAATGCAGCTTCATCAACTCGAACATTTCGTTGAAGTTTGCCGTTTTTATTTACTTCCTCAACAATAAGATCAGGCCGATCAGGAACCGGAATATCGGGCCGAGGCCGAAGCCGATTGACTGCCATTCCCGCTCCCGGGATAGCTGCGCCAATAGTTGTTCCCAAAGCGAATGCAGGAGCAGATTCCAATAGCCACCCTGATAAATCGTTAAAAGCCTCTCGATCCCCAAGCTCTGCGTCTATTCTTTCGCGATAAACTTGATCGGCTGCGGTATAGCTTCCACCCTCAAAGGCGCCAATCGTCATGCCTGTTCGGGAAAAAGTGCCATGCGCTGCGTGTTCAAGCCAAGCCTTCACCCCGCTTTTGACAGCTGACCGTCCCGAAAATTTTGCACCAAGTCCTGCAAGCGTAGTAATACCGCCATAAGTCGTTGGATCTTGGAAAACATTCGAAAAACCTCTTTTGACACCTTCCCAAGTCAAATCTTTCTCGTCGAAAGTATTCATCAACAGCAAGAAGGCAAGCTTACCGCGATCATCAAACTCTTGAATCCTTGAAAGGTAACCAACCATGCCGACTGTATCTTCTTCAGCCCACGGTGAATCCATATTAAAAAATGAGTAATTGAATGCACCCATTTGATCAAGGCCATAGTCGGCTGCTTCTTGATCAGTTCCAGAGAACTTCTTGCCGTTGTTTTGGTTGTATAAAACCCTACTGGCGAGAATCCACTGTGGATTTTGGCGAAGATCATCTTCTGTTATATTGAAATTCTCGTCGTTGGTCGTGTTAATCCAATCTCTCATTGATTGATTTTCAGCTTCTGTTTGCGCTTCAAACCGTTCGTTGATTTGCTGATCGGTGAGCATGGGTGGCGTCCAACTACTCATTTATTCATCCTCTGAAGCAAAAGGTTTGTACAACAAAACTTTCCAAATTTGTTCTACGGTGCTTAACTTTTCCTCTGCTGTTTGAGTTTCTAGCTTTTCATCGAAAAACTTGCTATTAAAAGTCCAACCAAAACTTTGCAATGTTTTTGCTTTTTCAGTTCGAGCCGGGCCGGGATCCATTTGCAGAACATCGTCGAAAGTAAACTGATTATTGTTTCTTGACCAAGTGTTATATTGAGAAAATTGGCCTGTGCTTCCAGTGAAGCCGGCATCTTTCGCTAGATCAAATGCGCCTTTTTCTTGTTTAACGGTTTGAGAATATTGACGTTCTTTTTCCGCTAACTGCTCAGCTTTCAAATAGATGTTATCGAACGCCTCATCGAACGTGTATTCCGAGTCAGCCATCGCGAGATCTATCTCGTTGTTTGCATACTCATCTAACTCTTTCGCGGCGATAAAGTAACGGTCGTTTAGCTGCTCAACTCTATCCGGTGAAAAGATTGAGATTGCATCCATAAAACCACCATCTTTGCGATAAAACGCATTTTCGAAAATTCTGTTTGCTCTTGCTCCTTTATTACCGGCAGGGTTGTTCTTATCTTTCCAATCTGGAATACCCTGATCAAATCTTCGTCTTTTCTCGAGCGCCTCTTTTGCAAAATTCGGATCTAAAGGCATTGTCATCAACCTTTCTGTTCGATAAGCAAAATCACCGATATTGTCCAAAATATGATTCTGAAGAGAAACATCGGTTGCAGGAGCAGCTTGCGATCTTGCGACAATTTGCGCTTTAACTATCGCATCAAGATCAGGAATATCTTCAAAATTAATTTCGCCGTTTGCTGCAGCTGCGGTGAAGGCGTCAGAGGTGTAAACGGTTGGATCAGGATTATTATAAATATCGCCCATCATTGAGTTCTTATTAGATTCTTTTCTAAGCTCGTCTTCAGCCTGTAAGCGTTTGATCTTGGCTTGAATCTTTGTGTCGAACGCAAGTTTGTCATCTGCGGTTAAATGACCCATAAATTCAAACTGTCTCATTTGAGCGCCTGTCATTACAACCGTATCGCCGTTTTCATCAGTAAGCTGAGATTCTCTATTGCTATTTGCAAAAACGTTTTCAAGATTCTCTAATCCGAGCTGCGTGTTTTCTGCGATGACTGTGGTCGCAAAGTAGTCATTGGCTAACTCGCGTTTTCGAGCGTCTACTAACTTTAATAAATCATCTTGCGCGTAAACCAATCTCGCATCAGCACCGCCGGCAATAATATCGATTTCGGCAAGAGTCTCAGCTTTTCTCAAATTACTGAACACTGTGCCTTGCAAATAGGCAACGTGCTGCTTTCGATTGATCGCTTGAGCTTGAGCTTCAGCTGATGCGACATATGCGGCTGTGCCGGCAAGAAATTGGTCTTTTGCTGCCCGAGGTAGTGTCTTGGATATTTTTTCTCTATGGCGAGAAAACTCATCCGTAAAGCTCGCAAGTGATGTTTCGTGAACCGCACGATAATTCGTATCCGGTTGGCCTGTTTTGCCATCAATCGTTGTTGAAGCTGCACCAACCGGCATGGATTTCATGTTGGCAAGCAATCCTTCAGTCGTAATCCGAAGATTGAGTTCAGCTTCGGTCAACTTGCTTTTCATGTCTGCCTTTAAAAAGGTCTCGGCAATCTCACCCGCCCCGGCGACTAAAGCTTGAAATGGTTTTGCTTTATCCAGTTCAGCTTGAACCTCGAGCTGCATATTGCGCTGCCCGGCTCTAGGATCTCGCAAATATTTGGATGTGTTTCGTAATGCCGGAGTGCGTAACGTAGGCGCGCTTCGTAACACCGGGCTTGAGTAGGCGCCCGACATTGAGGGACTACTCGAATATTGAAAACGTGGCATTCTCATTAGCCTACCCCAAATCCTGATGTGGTCGTGTACGGAGTCGTTGCCGACATCGCAGTCCCTCCAGTACCAAAGGTCGACGTACCATAGATCGACGAAGAAGCAGTCGGCGAAGCGGCGCTCGGAGAGCCATATTGAAGATAAGCGTTTCCGGCGCTCATCAACCCATTAATCAATGTCGCTGTACCGCCGGCTCGTAAGCTTGAGGCATAAGCCGCACCGCCGCGCTCCATTGATCTTGCGTTAGCTTCTGCATCGTTCAGCATTATTCGAGCTGATGACGCGCCCTCTTCTCGAGTAATCATTGCTTGCATTGAAGCAGTTTCCATAAGCACCTTTGCTCTTTCCTCGGCATCCATCATGGTGATTGATGCTCTTCGAATACTTTCATTTCCCATCATCTGAATGCGCTTCTTGGCATAGTTCGCCATATATTGACGCTCACCATATCCCTGCTCGACGGCATCGATAAGAACTTCCAATGGGGAACCGGCCCCGATACGAACACCGCTTGCACCGGCAGCTGCGCGAATCGATCCACTAAGTGCATTTTCTTGAAGAACGTGACGCCGCAAGACCTCAACATTTTCAGTTGCGGCTAGATCAATGTTTTCTCGAGCTGAAGTCAGGAACGCTAGAGAGTTCGTTTCTGCAATTTTTAGTGTGCTGTCAGCGTTAAGGCTCGCCGTCGCAAGAATTGCATCGGCATTAAGACCGGCAACTTTTACAACTTCGTCAGCGTTAGCGACTGAAATTGTTCTTAAATCTTCTGCGTTAGCGGTTCCAATTTCAATCGCACGTTCAGCTGCATCGTCGGCTGAAGACGCTCCAATGAAGCTTGAAACGGCGGTCGCAATTACATAACCTGTAACCGGGTCTATGCCGATGGGCATTCCTAACCTCCGTTCACTGAAAGAGTGCCAAAGATCGACAGCAAGTGAGTCGGGCCGGGAAGATCTTGCGTAATCGTCACTTGTCCGTCCAAATCAACTCCTTCATTTCTAACCCGGACATCGCCGGTTGTTTTTGGTTCAGCTGTTCCCATGCCTGTCGCGGGTGATCTGACCGGTGGTCGAATCCCATTAATCTTTGGAAAAAATGAATCGTGCAATCGCACATAGATTTCATTCCATCTTTTTTGTAGACCCTGCGCTGTTCCGGCAGGATTACCACCTTCGACTGCGAGCGTTTTTAACGTGCTTGTAAAAGGAAGACCAATATCGGCTTTTGTGACAGAAGCGCCACCGAATGAAACGTTGCCGCTGCTGACCGTTGCGTTCGGCACCACTGCGTCATCGCCCAGAATACTTACCGTCTTACCTTCGAGGTGGGAGAGACCGCCCGACGTAATGCCGGTGATCGCACTGCCGCTGTAGGTTAGAGCTGAGTCAACGTGTAGGTCGGGGTCTAGATATTCAACGTAGCGTTTGGTTACACCGCCGATTGTTCTTTTTGAGATCACCCAAACCTGATCAACGGTGCTTTGCGGAATAACCGCTAACGATTCAAAAGTGCCATCAGTTGTGTGACGATGCCATCCCACAATGCTCCGGTTTTTGTCGTAAGTCATTCCTGCCAGAACACCGTTATCAAGAACGCACCACAAAATTGAATCGGGTGCCATTTGATAGGCCATCTGCTTGATGCCTTCATCGCCAATGTGATTTGCAAGAAACGTCAGATCTTCAGAATCATATGAATCATTTGTCCAAGAATATTCGTAAGATCGAATTGATCTCCCGGTGCCTTGCACGAATAAGGTTTGATAGCCGATATGTCGCGGCTGTATGTTCTTGCCGCCATAAGAGGTTTGTCGAGTTACTTGAACGTTAGATGGTGTTAGAGGCGCATTGCCGCCAGTAACCTTAAATTCACCGCCACTTGTTCCAACCAGTAGCACTTCGGTTGATGACATCCATTCGACCGTATTAACTTTGTACGATGCAATCTGATACTCGAGTGCATCATCATCATTTACGCCAAGCGTAAAGTTTTCAAAATCATCTGACTTTGAAGCAAAGATTGTTTGCGGTTTTCCTTCAGTACCGCCGAACCAAAGACGCTGCTGATGAAAAGTAACTGATCGAGGATACTTGTCAGTGGCATCCCATTTCGGAGCTGTAAAAGACGGCGCAGTTAGCGCCCAA
>Ga0222718_10003720_pt1 | contig 12981 bp, 16 predicted proteins | sample C33_27DmetaG_FD_165045 | JGI IMG/M metagenome (GOLD analysis project Ga0222718, IMG submission 165045) | Estuarine water microbial communities from San Francisco Bay, California, United States - C33_27D | ecosystem: Environmental > Aquatic > Marine > Unclassified | place: USA: California... | reverse complement strand
TAAATGGCAACCTCTGGAACAACAACTTTTGAATCAAGTTTTTCTATTGATGAAGTTATAGAAGAAGCATATGAAAGAATAGGTCAACAACCTATGGCTGGTCAAGAAATGAAATCAGCTAGAAGATCTTTAAATATAATGTTTCAAGAATGGGGAAACAGAGGATTACATTATTGGCAAGTAAAAAATAATTCAATTACATTAGTAGATGGTCAAGCAGAATATACAATGTTTAGGTCAACAGCTGATGGTACTTCTGATGCAACAGCAGTGTATGGCGTTGATGATATTTTAGAAATGTCTTATAGAAATTCTTCGTCAGTTGATTTTCCACTTACAAAAATAAATAGATCTGAATATCAATCACTTTCTAATAAAACAGATGAAGGAACACCTACACAATATTTTGTTCAAAGATTTATTGATAAAGTTACAGTCACTTTATATTTAACACCTGGTTCTACAGAAGCAGGAAATTTTATTAACTATTATTATGTAAGCAGGATTCAAGATGCTGGAGCTTACACTAATGAAGCAGATGTACCATATAGATTTGTACCTTGTATGGTAGCAGGTTTATCTTATTATCTTTCACAAAAATTTGCACCTCAAAGAACTCAAGAATTAAAATTATTATATGAAGATGAACTTCAAAGAGCGCTACAAGAAGACGGCTCTTCTAGCAGCTCGTATATAAGTCCGAAGGTGTATTATCCAAGTGTCTAATACTGCTTCAGGAAAATTTTCAAAATTTATATCAGATAGATCTGGTATGGAATTTCCATATAAAGAAATGGTAAAAGAATGGAATGGTGCAAGAGTACATATTTCTGAATTTGAACCTAAACATCCACAATTAGAACCAAAACCACATACTGCAGATCCACAAGGTTTACAAAATGCAAGACCTGATAGAACAGAACCTGCAACAGAAAATTTATTACCATCAAATCCATTTAATATTACATCAGGAAATACTACAATTACGGTTACAGAACCTTCTCATGGAAGAACAACAGGAAATTCTGTTGTATTTAGAAATGTAGATGGAAGTCCAGGAGGATTAGCATATACAGTATTTGAAAATGCTTCAGGATTTAGTATAACAGTAGTAGATATAAATACATATACGTTTACGTTAGGATCAACTCCTACTGTAACAGGTAAATTTGGAGGAACTTTTGTGACTGCAGGTCCAGTTACATTAACACCATAAAATTATGACATACGCAGAATTAGTACAAAAAATTAGAGATTATACTGAAGTAGATTCAAATGTTTTAACATCTACAATTGTAGATGGTTTTATTGAAAATGCTGAATGGAGAATACAAAGAGATGCTGATGCAGATTATCAAAGACAATATCAAACAGCTAATTTAATTTCTGGTCAAAAGTTTATTAATTTACCTTCACCATATAGTATTGTTAGATCTATTCAAATTTTTACTTCAACAGATACCTCTTTGTCTGGAAATAGAAGTTATTTAGAAGTTAGAGATACTAGTTTTATATCAGAATTTAATAATACTAATGCAACTGGGTTTCCTAAGTATTATGCAAATTGGTACGAGGATAAAATTGCATTTGCTCCAATTCCAGACAATACTTATTCAATTCAAGTAAATTATATCTTGAAACCACCGCAATTATCGGCTACAAATACAACATCATATTTAAGTCAGTATTTTCCCAACGGACTTTTGTATGCATGTTTAGTCGAAGCTTACAGCTTCTTAAAGGGGCCAAACGATCTCTTGCAATTATATGAAGGAAGGTATAAACAAGCGATAGAAGGCTTCTCTATAGAACAAATGGGAAGACGAAGACGCGATGAATATCAAGCAGGTGTTCCTCGTGTTGGAAAACAATAAGGAGATAAACTATGGCTATAACACAAGCGATTGCAAATGCATTCAAGAAACAATTACTAGAAGGTGATGCGAACTTTGCATCAGGCGGTGATAAGTTTCAATTAGCTCTTTATACTTCTTCAGCAACTCTAAACTCAGCGACTACTTCTTACACAACTACACAAGAAGTTGGTAACAGTGGTGCTTATACAGCTGGTGGTGGCGGTCTGACAAGTCAACAAACTTCAATTGCATCAGGTGTTGCAATTGTAGACTTTGCAGATTTATCATTTACAGGTGTAACGTTGACAGCTAGAGGTGCATTAATCTATAATACATCTTCTGCAGTTACTAATGCAGCAGTTGCAGTTTTAGATTTTGGAGCAGATAAAACAGCTACATCAGGAACTTTTACAGTACAGTTTCCAGCATTTACTACATCAGCAGCTATATTAAGAATCTCTGGTTAATAGGAGGTTAAATGGCATTAGTTGTAAATGATAGAGTAAAAGAAACTTCTACTACAACAGGTACAGGTGCGTTTACTTTATCCGGAGCTGTTTCTGGTTTTGAAACTTTTTCAAGTGCAATTGGTAATACTAATACAACATATTATGCAATTCAAAACCAGGACGTTCCTACAGAATTTGAAGTAGGTCTTGGTACTGTTGGTGCTGGAACTTTAGCTCGAACTACAATTATATCATCATCTAATAGTGATGCTGCAGTAGATTTTTCTGCAGGTACTAAAGATGTTTTCTGTACCCTCCCTGCATCCAAAGCAGTCATACTAGATTCAAGCGGAAACATTGTTGCAAACAATGGATCTAACTTAACAAATTTAAACGCAGATAATTTAGCTTCAGGCACAGTCCCTGATGCAAGGTTTCCTGCAACATTACCAGCAGTTAGTGGAGCAAACTTAACAAACTTAGATGCAGACGATTTAGCTTCAGGTACAGTACCTGATGCAAGGTTTCCTGCAACACTTCCTGCAATTAGTGGCGCTAATTTAACAAACTTAGATGCAGATGATTTAGCAAGTGGCACAGTGCCAGACGCAAGGTTTCCTGCAACACTTCCAGCTGCGAGCGGTGTAAACTTAACATCTTTAAATGCTACAAACATTGCTTCAGGAACTTTATCATCAGATAGATTACCAACAGTACCTACAACAAAAGGTGGTACAGGTTTAACAGCTATTGGAACTGCAAATCAAGTTCTTGCAGTAAATTCTGGTGGAACAGCTTTAGAATATCAAACTCCAACTACTGGAGATATTACAGGAGTTACAGCTGGCTCTGGTTTAACTGGAGGTGGGACTTCTGGAGATGTTACATTAAACGTTGGTGCTGGAAACTTAATAGATGTTCAAGCCGATCAAATAGATGTTGATCTTTCAGAATTAACTACATCTACCTCAGACGCAGATGGAGACTTTTTTGCTGTTGTAGATTCAGCAAATGCACAGAAAAAACTTACAAAAGGCAATATTAATATTTCAGGTTTTAATAATGACAGTGGATTCACTACAAATACAGGTACAGTTACTTCTGTATCAGGTGGTAATGGATTAACAGGAACGGTTACAACTTCTGGATCATTAGCAGTTGGAGCTGGAACTTTAATTGATGTGACTGCAGATGCAGTAAGTGTAGATTTATCAGAACTTGCAACTTCTACATCAGATGCAGATGGTGATTTCTTTGCAGTAGTTGATAGCGCTAATGCACAGAAAAAACTTACAAAAGGCAATATTAATATTTCAGGATTTAATAATGACAGTGGATTCATTGATGGATCTTCTTTAAATGCAGATAACTTATCTTCAGGAACTGTTCCTGATGCAAGATTTCCCGCAACTCTTCCAGCTATCAGTGGTGCAAACTTAACAAATTTAGACGCGTCAGATTTAGCAAGTGGAACGGTTCCAATTGCTAGAATAGATTTAGATTTGTTAACTACAACTTCAAATGACGACAATGCTGATTTTTTTGCAGTGATAAATTCTGCAGGAGCTCAAACTAAAATAACAAAGGGCAGTATTAATAACTCAGGTTTTAATAATGACGCTGGATATACTACAAATGTTGGAGATATTACAGGTGTTACAGCAGGTACATTATTAGACGGTGGCGGAACTTCTGGTACTGTTACATTAAATGTAGATTTATCAGAATTAACTACTTCAACATCTGATGCAGATGGTGATTTCTTTGTTGTAGTTGATTCTGGCAATGCACAGAAAAAACTTACAAAAGCAAATATAGCTTTATCTGGTTTTAATAATGATTCAAACTTTACAAATAAAGGAACTGCAACCGTATTAGCTATGGTATTTGGTTAAAATATTATGAAATTTAATTTTGATAAAAAAGAATATGATACAGATAACTTATCTCCACAAGGAAAACTTTGTGTAGATAAATTACAAAATATTGGTGTTCAAAGACAACAGATTTCAATGCAGTTAAATGATTTAACAGTACTACAAGCACATTATTCTGATTTACTAAAAAAAGAATTACCTCAAGAAGAAGTAAAAGAAAATAAAACAGGAGCCTAGTAGATTATGGCTTTTGGAATTACAGCATTTGCAGAAGCACCTTTTGCAGATACAGGATCACAAAGTGTTAATGTTGCAGTAACAGGTCAAGAACTTACTATTCAAGAAACATCTCCAGGTATTGTCATAGATGTAAATGTACCTTTAACAGGTCAACCATTAACAGCAACACAAGATGATGTATCTATATCTATAGTTGTTGAAGTATTTCCAACAGGTGAAACTTTATCTGCTAATCTAGATTCAGTTTCTATTACTGGAGATGCAAATGTAAATATTACTGGAGAATTATTATCTGCTACTGAAGGTAGTGTTAACATAACTGCTGATGCTAATACAAATATTAGTGGTGAATTATTATCTATAGCTCAAGGTAGTGTTGTTGCATCTGCTAACGCAGATGTTTCAGTTACTGGTCAGGAATTGACTATGCAAGAAAATGCTCCAGATGTTACTGGAGATGCAAATATAAATATTACTGGAGAATTATTATCTGCCGCTGAAGGTAGTGTCAGTATAAGTGCTGATGCAAATACAAATATTACTGGAGAATTATTATCTGCTGCTGAAGGTAGTGTCAGTATAACTGCTGATGCTAATTTAACTTTAACTGGTTTTGACTTAACCATGCAAGAAAACGCTCCAGATGTTACTGGAGATGCAAATGTTGCTTTAACAGCTTTACCTATGACGGCCACTCTTGGAACAGCAGTTTTAGATGCAAATAGTTTAGTTGATGTAACCGGTCAAGAATTAACCGTGCAAGAAGGCACTCTTAGTGCAGATGATGCAAGTGCAGAAGTGACTGGAATTGCAATGACTATGGCTCAAGGAAGCACTCAAAATGTAACATGGACTATAGTAGATACTGGAAATACGACAACATGGAAAGAGGTTGCTTGACACTAATCTATAAATTAAATATTATAATATAATTTAAGGAATATAAAATATGGCTAATACTACTTCAACGAATTTAAAATTAACTGTACAAGCGACTGGAGAAAATTCAGGAACTTGGGGACAATTTACTAATACAAATTTACTTATTCTAGAGCAAGCAATTGGTGGTTATGATGCAGTTGCTTTAAATGCAACAACAGGAGCAACATTAACATTTTCAAATGGGGTACTATCAAATGGTAAAAATCAAGTTTTAAAATTAACAGGGACTATTACATCTAATGTGGATGTAGTAATTCCAGATGGAATTGAAAAAACATACACTGTAGAAAATGCAACTACAGGAGCCTTTACAGTGACCTTTAAAACAAGCTCTGGAACAGGGGCAACTTGGTCCACTACGGATAAAGGAACCAAACTTTTATACTCAGATGGTACAAATATAGTTGATTTAAATGCCAATATTAACACAATTAATCAATTTACTTTACCAACATCTACAGGTGTAAATGGACAAGCTATGGTAACAGACGGCTCTGGTAATTTAAGTTTCAGCAATAAAGCTGTTGCAATGGCATTTATTTTAGGTTAATAATATGAATATAGGAGATAAAAAATGGCAGCACCAAATCTAGTAAATGTTTCTACAATTACAGCTAAGTCTGTACAAGCAACATTAACTACAACATTAACAACTCAAATTTTATTAAATTCTGCAGCTTCAGGAAAAGTTTTTAAAGTAAATAGCATTATCATAGCAAACATTGATGGGACTAATGCTGCTGATGCTACAGTAGCAATCACTAAAAGTGGTGGATCACCAATTAAAATAGCAAGTACAATTTCTGTGCCTGCTGATGCAACTTTAGTTGTTTGTGATAAAAACACAGCAATTTATTTAGAAGAAGGTGATAACATTGAAGCGGGAGCTTCTGCAAACAGTGATTTAACTATTACAATAAATTACGAAGAATTATCATAATAGGAGGCACTATAAATTATGGCTAATGGCGGAATTATAGGACCAGTTCAAACACCTGTTATCAATCCACCTGTTACTCAACCTGAAACTATTACAGGTGTTACTTCACCTAACCCTGCCTTTGCAGTTCAACCTGCAACAACTCAAGTAACTGTTATGGTTATTGCTGGCGGCGCTGCGGGAGGAGTAGGAGGCGGAGGTGCAGGCGGATTAAGAATTATATCAAACCACCCTGTTCCTTCATCACCTTTTCCAATTACAATAGGAGCAGGTGGAACAAGAGGCCCAGCAGCTAATGCTGCAACTAATTCACCTGGAAGTAATTCTACATTTGGTGCAGCATCACCAATAGCTTCAACTGGTGGAGGAGGATCACTAAACTCAAGTGGCCCTGGACTCGATGGAGGATCAGGAGGTGGAGCATCTGGTTTTGGATCAGGTGGGGCGGGAAATGATGGAGGATATTCTCCTCCAGAAGGAAATACTGGAGGACTTTCAACCGTATATAATGGAGCAGGTGGAGGTGGATCTGGTGCAATAGGAGGTCCGGTTACTTCATGGCCTGGACTAGGTGGATCAGGTGGAGCAGGAACTAACACAGCATCAACTTTTGGAGCAGCACCACAACCTTATTATCCAGCTAAAAGTCCTGGACCAACAAACGCTTACTTCGCTGGAGGCGGAGGAGGTGGAGGTACATCCAATACACCTGTTGGTGGAACTGGTGGTGGCGGAACTGGATTGTCAGCACCCCCTGCATCATTTGCTGGAAACGGAGATACAAATTCAGGATCTGGCGGTGGTGGAAATTATGGATTAGGATCTAACCACGTTGGTAATGGTGGATCGGGTATGGTTATTGTAAAAGAACCCGCTGTTTCCGTTCCTGGATCTTTTGTTGCTCCTGGAATATGGACATTACCTGAAGTTTATGACTATAGAAGATCTGGAGATTGGGAAGGAGATTAATTATGGCACATTTTGCAGAAATTAATTCTGACAATAATAAAGTATTAAGAGTTATTGTCATTGGCCAAGATCAAGTTGATGATCATGGAGGAGAAAATTCTACTGAACTAGAGCAATGGGTAAAAGATAATCATCCAAATGATCCATTTATAGATTATTCTAGTATTTCAGATACTTATTGGAAAAGAACTTCATATAATACATTTGAAAACAAACATCTAAATGGAGGAACTGCTTTTAGGGGAAATTATGCTGGAATTGGTTACAATTATGATTCAACTAATGACATTTTTCATGACGATAAACCTTTTCCCTCATGGACTTTTAATTTATCAAAAGCAAATTGGGAAGCTCCTGTAGAACACCCAACTATTTATACTTATGGTGATGGTGCTTATTATCAAATTAAATGGGATGAGGATAACCAAAGATGGAAAGGGTTAGCAGAAAGTTCTGGTGGAACACAAACATTTATCTGGGATCCTGATATATCTTCTTGGATTTCAACAGCGGAATAATTGACTTATTGTTTATAAAAAGTATAAAGTTCCTTGAAAGAACTTATGCATTTAAAAGAAAATTATTGGTATTTTGAATCTGTTTTGTCAAATAGATTTTGTGATGATTTAATTAAATACGGTAATCAACAAAAAGAATTACGTGCTCTAACAGGTACCGAAGCTAAACTTAAAGAAAAAATAAAACATATAAAAAGAACATCAGAAAATCAACATTTATCTGACGAAGAATTAGCTATACAAAATAATATTAAAATAGATGCAAATTTAAATAAAGAAGAACTTTTAGATTTAAAAAGAAAAAGAGATTCAAACATTGTTTGGTTATCAGATAAATGGATTTATAAAGAAATTCATCCCTATGTACGTATTGCAAACAAAAACGCAGGTTGGAATTTTGAATGGGATTTTTCAGAAGCATGTCAATTTACAAAATATAAACTTAACCAACATTATGATTGGCATTGTGATAGTTGGAAAGAACCATATAATAATCCAAAAAATTTAAATGTACATGGTAAAATAAGAAAGTTATCTGTAACATGTTCTTTATCTGATCCTAAAGATTATAAAGGAGGTGAATTACAATTTAGCAATAGAAATAATGAAGATGATCCTAACACAGTATCTGAATGTAAAGGTATAATACCTAGAGGAAGTATTGTTGTATTTCCAAGTTTTAATTGGCATAGAGTAAAACCTGTGACAGAGGGGATTAGATATTCTTTAGTTATTTGGAATTTAGGACAACCATGGAAATAACTAAACAAGTTTCTTTTTTATATTCAAACAGGGATATATTACCATGTTAGAATTAGATGTTAAGGGATCAAAAAGTTATCAAGAACTTAAATCAATAGTCTTATCTAATACATTTCCTTGGCATATTGATCAGTATGGAAGTAATGATAAAAAAAGTAACTTTGAATTTTTAAGTCATAGTGTAGTTAGAAGAGGCGATACAAGACCAAACTCGTTTATATATGACCTTACATTAAAATTTTTACAATCATGTGGTTTAAAATATAGATTTAAAATTAAACAAATTTATAGAATGGCATTTAATTTAACATATCCTTGCAGTTTTGAAAAATCTGGAATTCATACAGATTTATCTTTTGACCATAAAAATATTATTATTTATTTAAAAAATGATGAATATGAATTAGGAACTATTATATATAATAAAATGGTAGAAAGTAACACAAGTTATACATACAAAAATTATACATATATAGACGATAAAGATTTAGATATATTAAAAGAAACTAAAGGAAAAGAAGATACAGGTATTATGTTTGATGGATTACATTATCATGAAGCTTATTTTCCTAAAAAAGATAAAAGAATTTCTTTAGTGGTAAATATATAAAATGTTAATACCCACTGTTACATATGATAATTTTTTTAAAGATCCGAATTTAATTTTGGATTACGCAAAGTCATTAGAATATAAAGAACCTTCAGAAGGTATATATCCTGGTGCAAGAACTGAAGCTTTACACACATTAAATAATAATTTGTTTTTAGAAGTAACTGGTAAGATTTTAAAATTACTGTGGCCGACAACACATTCAAAAATTAATTTTAATGCACAATGCTATTTTCAAAGAATACCTAAAAATTTTAAAAATGAAGGATGGGTACATCAAGATCATGGATTAATAAGTTCTATTATATATTTATCGCCACATAAAAATTGCGGTACATCTATTTTTGAGCCAAAAAATACGAATTATTGGAAACATACCAAAATGAAAAGAGAAACATATATTACAAAAGCATTTGATAATGAAGAAAAATATGTTAAAGAAAACAATAGTAACTTTGAAGAAACAATACATGTTAAATCAAGATATAATAGAATTATTATTTTTGATGCTCAAAGTTATCATGCAGCTCAAAGGTTTTGTGAAGAAGGTATTGAAGAAGATAGACTTATCTTAGTAACTTTTTTTATGGAAATGAATGGCCCAGGTTTATCATGGCATGGCCCAGAATGTAATAGAACTTAAAGGAGAAAAAAATGAATTTTAAACAAAATGGTTTTACTGTAATCAAAGAAGCGATTGATCCAAAAATAGCTGATTTTGTATATAAGTATTTTTTACTTAAAAGAAAAGTTGCAGAAACTTTATTTGATACAAAATACATTTCACCTTTCACAACATATTGGGGTGTGTGGAACGATCAACAAGTTCTCAATACATATTCTGTTTACGGAGATGTCGCAATGGAAACATTACTCACAGAAGTAAAATCTATTATGGAAAAAATAACAGAACTAGAACTCATTGAAACTTACGCTTATGCTAGAATTTATAAAAAAGGAGATATTCTCCATAGGCATAAAGATAGGTTTAGTTGTGAAATATCTACCACTATGAATTTAGGAGGAGATGAATGGCCAATCTATATTGCTGAAAAAGAATCAGATGGTGTTATGAAAGATGGTAAATATATTCCTTCTACAAGTAAAGGTGTAGAAGTTAAATTAAACCCTGGCGACATGTTAGTGTATAGAGGTAATATATTAGAGCATTGGAGAGAAGCTTTTCAAGGAGAAGATTGTGGTCAAGTTTTCTTACATTTTAATAACAAAGCGACTGAAGGCTCCGAAAAGAATAAGTTTGACAACAGGCCTCATTTAGGACTTCCCTCTGATTTTAAAGCATGATATAACTATTTAGTTATGCTGCAGAAACTTAATTTTAAACCAGGTTTTAATAAACAAGTCACAGATTCAGGGGGTGAATCTCAATGGGTTGATGGTGATTTTGTTAGATTTAGATATGGATTACCAGAAAAAATAGGTGGTTGGTCTCAATTAACTAACTCAAATAAAACTTTACCGGGAGCAGCTAGAGCACAACATGCTTTTACAAGTATTGCTGGTGAAAGATATGTAGCAATTGGGACATCTCAAGGTTTATTTTTATACTATGGAGATCAAGATAGTTTCGTTGATATTACTCCATTAGATACAGCTATTACTGGAGCTGACTTTGATGCAACAACAGGCTCTGCAACAGTCACTGTAAATAAAACCTCTCATGGATTATTAGATGGAAGATATGTAACATTTTCATCTGTTACGGTTCCAACAGGTTCAGGTTATGCAACATCTGATTTTGAAGATAATACTTTTGAAGTAAGAAATAAAACTGCAAATACTTTTGAAATAATTATGCCATCTAATTCAGCAGGTACAACTTCTGGAACTGGATCAGCGGAAATTAATCCGTATGTAGTTGTAGGACCAACTTTTCAAACTCCAGGTTTTGGTTGGGGTACAGATACTTGGAGTTCAGGTACATGGGGAACTGCAAGTACAACTAGTAACGTGATTCTAGATCCAGGCATCTGGTCACTAGATAACTTTGGACAAATATTGATTGCAACTATTCACAATGGCAAAACATTTACATGGAACGCAGGAGCAGTCTCAGCAAGATCAAACAGAGCAACAATTATGTCAAATGCCCCTACTAAAACTCTATTAACTCAAGTTTCAGATAGAGATCGACATGTATTTCATTTTGGAACAGAAACTACAATTGGAGATAATACTACACAAGATCCAATGTTTATTAGATTCTCTAATCAAGAAGATTTTAATACTTATCAACCAACTGCAACTAATACTGCAGGAACATTTAGATTAGATAAAGGTAATGAAATTGTTGGAGCTGTATCTGGTAAAGATTATACATTAGTATTAACAGATTCATCTGCATATGTAATTCAATTTGTTGGTCCACCATTTACATTCTCTATTAGACAGGTTGGTACAAACTGTGGTTTAATTGGTCAAAATGCAGTTAGTTATTCTGATGGTAAAGTGTTTTGGATGTCTGGTGAGGGTGGTTTTTTTATGTTTGATGGTACAGTTAAAATGTTACCATGTTTAGTAGAAGACTTTGTATTTACAACTACAGGAGATAATCTAGGTTTAAATTACAGCTCAAATCAATTAGTTTATGCAGAACACAATAGTTTGTATAATGAAATAAATTGGTTTTATCCAAAAGCAGCATCCACTCAAATTGATAGATGTGTAACATATAACTATGCAGAAAATGTTTGGACAACTTCATCTCTTGCTAGAAGTTCATATGTTGATCAAGGAGTTTTTGATTTACCATACGCAACTGATTATAATAAATCAGCTACACCAAATTTTCCAATACAAGGAATAACAAATAAATATGGTGCATCAACTTATTATGCCCATGAAACCGGAACCGATCAAGTCAATTCATCGGGTACAACTTCTATTGATGCATTTATTCAATCAGGGGATTTTGATATAACCAATACAAATAATATAGCTAATCTTCAAGGAGATGGTGAATTTTTTATGTCTGTTAATAGATTTATACCTGATTATAAAGTTTTAACTGGTAATTCAAAAGTAACAATATTTATTAATAGATACCCAAACACTACAGCTACAAGTTCACCGTTAGGTCCATTTACAGTTACATCGAGCACTGATAAAATAGACACACGTGCAAGAGGAAGATTAGTAGCAATTAAAATAGCTAATGACGCTGTTGGTGAAACATGGCGTTATGGTACATTTAGATTAGATGCAAGACCAGATGGAAGAAGATAATGGCTAAAATAACTTCATACATACCCGAACCAAAAGAAGAATATGATGTCGAAAATCAAAGACAGATATTACAATCAATAGATACAATTAAAAATGAATTAAATTTTTCTTTTCAAGATGATTTAAGAAAAGAATTAGAAAGATTTACATGGTATAATATGAGGTTTGGTTGCTAATGAGTTCATGTAATAATGTAAATACAACAGGTGGAACTAGTCCAGGTACTAGTGATATAGATTTTTATCTTGCAGTTGCAAAAGGAGATTTTACTGGTTACACAAAAGTAAATAAGTTTGGATATAATGATTCAATTGGATCAGGTGCTTTTGAAGTTATTTGGGAAACAGGTGGACAGTATCCTTATCAGTCTTCGGCAGTTACTGTTGATGTAGTTAGTGATAATGCTAATGATGATGTAGCAGGAACTGGTGCTAGAACTTTGAAGATACAAGGTTTGGATGGTTCTTACAATTTAGCTGAAGAGACAGTTGATATGGATGGGACAACTACAGTTACAACTACACAAACTTTTTTAAGAGTATTTAGAATGTCTGTTGAGACTGCTGGAACAT
>Ga0222718_10003719_pt1 | contig 12983 bp, 8 predicted proteins | sample C33_27DmetaG_FD_165045 | JGI IMG/M metagenome (GOLD analysis project Ga0222718, IMG submission 165045) | Estuarine water microbial communities from San Francisco Bay, California, United States - C33_27D | ecosystem: Environmental > Aquatic > Marine > Unclassified | place: USA: California... | reverse complement strand
TTTTGATATGATTTACTATTTTTTTTTAATTTTATCACATTATTATTTAAATTATGTTCAGTATATTCTGAAATTGTAATTAAATTATTATAATTATCAAAAGATAATTCTCCTAATCCAAATTTATAATTATCCATACTTATAATTATTTCTAATTAATTATTTATATATAAAACTTAATTTTCATATTTTGAAAATGTTTTGTGATAAAGTAATTAATTACTAAATTTAAAATTTAATTTTCATATTTTGAAAATGTTTTGTGATAAAGTAATTAATTACTAAATTTAAAATTTAATTTATAAGTTTATCTTCTTTAAGCATATTTCTTTGTGATTATTTAATTGTAGGTAATGAAAAATCTGGTATATTATTAGTTTTTTGTAATTTGAATGGATTAGAAAATGGTAATGAATTAGTTCATAGTAATTGATCCTGTAATGATATTCATAAGTATTTTATAATATTTGGTATTTTAATAATTGAGATTATATCAGATATCATTGTTTCAAAATCTGTAATTTTGGATAAATACTTTTCAGGATTTTTATAATTAAATTTATATATTTTATTTGTTTTTCTTCTAATAATTTTTAAGTTATTTAATTCTGTATATTTTGAAAACATATTATTAACATTCTCAATTGATGATGTAATTATCCTATCATAGTCTGGACTCTCTTTTGATAAATCAGTTAATTTAATTGGTAAATTTAAAATTAAATTTATATGTTTATCTTCTATAAGCATATTTCTTTGTGGTGATCTACTTGTAGCTAATTCAGGTGATTTACTTGTAGCTAATTCAGGTGATTTACTTGTTGACCCCTTAAATTTCTCCCAATTTTGCGGTACACCATACTGATCCGATCCGGACGACCTATCATATACTAATTCATTCCATTCTGGTGACACGTCCTTTAATTGCGCCCAATCTTTCGGTAAGTCAGACTTCTTCGGAGATGCTTGAACTTTTTTTGAAGATTTTTTTGTTTTTGCACCAGGTGACGATGAAGGTAATTGTTGAGCTAATGGAAAATTTGGTTCTGATTCTGGTGAAAAATCTATTAAATTTGGTTCTGATTCTGGTGAAAAATCTATTGATTTACCATAATCACTATTTATACTATCTATATTTGTAAACTCAAATGCTTCGGATCTATCTAACAAATTTTTATTTAAATCTGAAATATCTTGAAATGTAAATATAGATTTATTATTTAAAATTAAAAATCTATAATGAACATCTGTAGTAAATAAAAAAACATATGTTTTTTCTTTATTTTTATCCTGTAATATATCGTTAAAAAAACCTTGTAAATATAAATAAAAATAATTTCTAGTTTCTTCATTATTTTCATGGAAATCAAGATTTCCATTTCTTCGAAATGAAATAGTTTTTATTTCAATTTCAGAACATTTTTCATTTAAAAAATTTATAAAAAACTTTAATTCTAGTTTTGTTGTATAAGTATAATATTTAGTCTGTATTTCTATAAATTCTTTAAGAATAGGATTTATTAAGTTGTCATCATCAATAATAAAATCATAATATATTAATTTTTCATATTTAATAAAAAATAACTTGCAAATATTTTCATCTATACTTAAAATTCTTGCTAAATTTTGAGTTTTTAATAGAATTTCTTTTATTTTTTTTATTTTTTCTTTCTCCATTCCTGCATTACTTATTATTTTTGTTATATTTTCTCTGGATGTATCAGTAATATCATAAGAACTTAAACTTTGTATATTATTTTCAGTTTCTATTCCAATTTTAATGTTTCGGTAAAGTTCAAAAATGTTTGATACATAAATTTGAAATAAAGTTAATTGTGTTGGATTTGATTTAATTCTATTCAAATTTAGATTTTCTTGTTTTAAAAAATCCACATTTATTTTTTTTTTATTTGTTTTAAAAAATTTACATTCTTTTAAATAATCTCTTGCAGCTCCTAAAAAAGCATAATAAAAACACTTATTATTTCTTCCTGATACATTTTGTAAAACAACTTTCATTTATTTATAATAAAATAAAATAAAAAAAAATTATAAATTTATATTTTAAATTTTTAATTTTAATTTTATTTCTGATTTTTAATTTTTATTTTTAACTTTTTTTATGAACTTTTTTCAGACATATTTTATTTTAATTATTGATAAAATTTTGCATCGATCATTTGAAATTATTTTTCTAATAAATATAACATTTCATATGATCATAATTATTCTGTTAAACTTACAAAAAAATTAACAAATGATCACAAAAGTATTATTTATCAAAAAAATTATGATCATATAAAATGTTATATTTATCAGAAAAATAATTACAAATGATCGATGCAAAATTTTATTAATAAAATTATGATCATATAAAATGTTATATTTATCAAAAAAAATATTTCAAATGATCGATGCAAAATTTTATCAATAAAATTATGATCATATAAAATGTTATATTTATCAAAAAAAATATTTCAAATGATCGATGCAAAATTTTATCAATAAAATTATGATCATATAAAATGTTAATTTTAGATTTTAAAAAACAAATTTTAAATTTTAATTTTTAGATTTTAAAAAACAATTTTTAAATTTTAATTTTTAGATTTAAAAAAACAAATTTTAATTTTTAATTTTTAGATTTTAAAAAAATAATTTTAGATTTAAAAAATGATTATATATCATTAATTATAATAATGACTTTTCATTCTTTTGATATATGTATTATTCAAAATTGTATTAAATCACAATATGTTTATTTAAATGGAACATATTGTATATTTTTACGTAAAGAAGGTAATAATTATATTGTAATTTGTCCAAATGATATCATGATGAGATCATTTAAAATTAAAAATAATAATATTATATTGGATAAAAATAAAAATATTGAATTTATACCAGGTGGTAATAGTAAAAAAGTTGAAACACGTGCTATTAGTATTCCAATTAATATTGAAGAAAGAATTATTAATTGTAAAAAATATATAACATTGAATGAAGATATTGTAATATTTTATGATGTTGATAATAATCTACAAACAGGTAATAAATCAATGAAGTTTGGAAATATTGCAAATGAATCATGGAATAATAATAATGTAATAAATCTAAAAAATATGAAGAATGATTTTATAAGTTTAGCAAAAAATAATATTCTTAATAGTATTTTAAAAAAATAAAATGATATAAAAATGATAAAATATTTAAAAATTATTAAATGTCAATTTATATAAAATCATATCCTTATGAACCTATATGTATGTATCCGAGACCAAAAGAAAATGAAGTAAAATTATATACACTTTTAAAAAAAAATTGTAAAGTATTTGATAAAGAATCAATGATTTTAAATTCAGAACAATTTGATAAAGAAATGTTAAAAATCCGTAAATTTTTGAATGAAAACAATATATTATTTCCATTAAATATAAATAAAATAGAAATAGTAAAAAAAGAATTGTCAGAGTTTATATTGAAAAATAATATGGATATAATATTAATATTAATGGATTATTCATATCTAAATTTTATATTTATATCAGAAGATGATAATAATAGTATAATAAATGGTATTGAAAAATTAATATTTAAAAAATCAAATATAAATTTATTAAGTATAAATTATTAAAATTTAAAATTATTTTTTTTAATAATAATTAGTATTGGTATTAGTATTGGTATTAGTATTAGTATTTGTATTAGTATAAGTATTAGTATTAGTATTAGTATTGGTATTAGTATTAATATTAGTATTAGTATTAGTATTAGTATTAGTATTAGTATTAGTATTAGTATTTGTATTTGTATTAGTATTTATAGTTTGAATATAATCAAAATTATTAGTATCATTTAAAATAACAGATGAATAATTATTGATAATATTATCTGTAATATATTGATTAAATTTAAAATTAATTTGAGTATCAGTTGAATTAATAGTATAATTATTATCAATTTTGGAATTTCTAATAAAAACATAATAAGGTTTATTTTGTAATGTAGGTGTTGAATGTTCAGAATATAAATCATTATTATTAATATTCCAGCCTTGTAATGATATAAGTGGTCTACCACCTCCAGAATTATTTAAATCATTTGCAAATTGAACTGTATGTGGTAAATAATTTTTAGAGGATATAATGACATTTCTATGAGTATTATATGGATAACTTCCATTAGTAATATATTATCATTTATTGAATTATTTAATAACCAAAAACATATTGTTAATTTTATTTTATCTGAAATATTTATTAATGGAAAAATATAATCTTTATCTATATTATTTTTTAAATGATGATTATTTATTATATTTATTTTATTACCTATAATAACATTTAATGGTTTTCCTATTTTATAAAATAAATCTATATTTTCAATTACATTATAATCAAATATTCTTAAATCTAAATATTCTATATTTTTTCCTAATTCTACTATATTATTATCTAAAATAACAATATTATATTCATCTATATCTTTAATCAAATTTTCATATTTTATATTATTTTTATATAAATCTAACTTATTATCCTTTTTTATTAATAATATATGAATCCATATATTTCGTGTTATTAATATACCATTATCATTTGTTTTATTATTTAATGTTACATATAATTTATTATCAGTATTTATATAAACTCTCAAATAACTTGTATCATTCTTTATATTTATTACTTCTAATATATCATTCTCAGATAATTTTATCCATATTGAAATTGTAAAATTTAATAGTAAATTATTTAATATCTTTTTATTTATATTAAAATTTGTATCACAACTTATACTATATGGTATATGCATCAAATTATCATCTTTTTTTACTATATTTTTTGAACTATCTATTGTTGTATTATAATTTAATAATGAACCATAATTTTCTATTATATCTGTTTTATCAAAAACATATGAAATTATCGGAAAACTTAAATTTACTAAATTATTAAATTCATTTTTTGACAATATTTCTATACTTGTTTCTATATTTTGTAATTCATTAATTTTATATTTTGATTTTAAACTATTTTTTGTTAAATTATATCCTTTTTCTATATCTACATTTAACATCTTAACATTAATTACAAATTTTTATTCTATATAATTACGCTTTATTACTTTTTATTTAAAGATTTGTATTTATATATATAAATTCAAAATGCGTTTAAAATTTATATAATGCGTTTAATGAAATAATTCTAAAAAATCATTATATCATAAAACAATGAGTAGTACTTATTTATATTCAGTTAATAAAGTATTAAATATTGATAATAGCGTTAATACACCTAATTTTCCAAAAGCTGATGGAAAATTAAATCAACCATCAAAATGTATTGTTATTGGCACAAATAACTTAGAAGTTGAAAATAATTATAATGATAAAGAAGGTATAGATAGTCAAGTTCGTATTCTTGGTGGAACATGGACTGATGAATTAATTGTTCAAAATATATTTTGTCATCCAAGTGGTACTGGAGGTGATACAAGACCAGCAGAAGATACTTATACATATAAACCTCAAACAAATACTACCGAATTAACTGATACAAATGGTGATGCAAATATTATTAAAAATGAAATTAATATTGGAAGAATGGGAAATACAATAAATGTTGATGGTCAAAATATTAAAATAGGAACTGCTGGTAATCAAGATTCTGATAATGCATCAGCAAATACAGGAAATCATAATACAGCCGATCATGTTAAATTTGCTTATAATAATTCAGCTGTTGATATATTTGGTGAAGATATTAAAATTGGTGAAAAAGATACTACTACTACTATGTATGGAAAACATACTGTTATTGGATTAAGTGATACTAATTTTGCACAAGGAATTAATATTAATACTGCTCTTACTGATGTAAGTACTTCTATTGAAAGAAATCATATTCAATCAGGGAATGGAGCTTATCCCGGTAGTACTTTTGATGTTTATGCTGAATATGTTAAAATTGGTGAAAAAGATACTAAAATGAATTTATATAGTAAAAATCTTAAAATCGGTATAAGTAAAAATGATGAAGAAGGTCATGAAGATGAAATAGCTGTTAGTAATACAACTGTTGATATGTTTGGTGAAACTATAAAAATTGGACAAGAAGATACTACTTTTAAACTTTATGGTAAAGATATTAAAATTGGTGTAACTAATGATGATAATAGAGATTTTACAACTACATATGATAATGAAATAGATAATGTTGTTGATACAAAAGTTGAAATGAAACTTTATGCTGGTGAATTAAAAACTGGTGGAAAAGATTCTACCACCAAAATGTATACTAAAAACACTTTTATTGGTTTAAATGATCATCATAATATTGATCATCATGGAGCTAATAATACTAATACAACTAATGCTGGTTATGCTTATAGTGGTAGTACTTTAGATGTATATGGAGAAACCATAAAAATTGGACAAAAAAATACTGATATGACTTTATTTGCTGAAAATATTATTGTTGGTGCAACTCATAAAAGTGATAATACTGATGTACATGATGAAAATACAGCTGATAGACCAAATTCTACTTTTGATTTATACTCTAAAGATATTAAAATCGGATATCAAGATACCACAACTATATTACATTCTGAAGAAATTAAATTTAATAATGATAATGATGGAACTCGATTTTTAATTAAAGATGGTATTGATGATACCATCTATGATACTGGAAATAATAGCAAAAATAATGGAAGTTTGGCTAATTATGGTGCTTTAATTGAAATTGGTAATGGTGTTAAGTTAGATCCACACAATACAACAGCCCATATTAAATTAGATGCAAGTAAAATAACAATTAATGCTGTAGATGAATTAAATTTAGCTACTGCTGCCTTTGGTTTAGGAACACCTACTGATCCAGCTTACTTTTTATTAGATAATAATAATAGCAAAATTCAAATTGGTTCTGATATTTTAAGAGATGTTCGTATGCATGGTTCTAATATTCATATTGGTGAATCTAATGGAACTGTTAAAATCTTTGGTAATGTTGAAATGTATTCTGAAGGATCAAATATTGTTACTAATACAAATGTTGAAACTACTTCTGCTTTTGAAATTAATAATACTGGAACAAAAACTGCATTAACAGTTGTTCAAACCAATAAAGTATCAACAGAAGGATTTAATTTATGTGAATTTTTTTGTGCTGATAATCAAGATAGAACACCTTTTAGAATTGATGCTTTTGGTAGAGTTGGTATGGGTGTTAAAAAATATAAATCAGATGGAACTACTAAAAAAGATTTAAAAGCATGGTTACATGTATATAAAAATTCACCTGAAGATTTAGCTAAGGACTCTGGTGCACTGGCTGGGAATTTAACTGCTGATGATATTGATATATTTTTAGTTGAAGATAAAAGATTTCAACCTATAACAAAAACATTTGCTTTAAAACTTTTAGACAGTACAACAATGAGTGGATATGAATTTAATATAACAGATAGAACAAATTTAGAAATATCAAATCAAGCTGACATTACAATTTATGTTGGAGATTCAATTCAAATTACAAATAATACTAGTGGACATCCATTTCAACTTAAAGAACCAGATGATACTCCTGTTTTTACTGTTGATAATAGTTCTCCACAAACACATACATTTAATGAAGTTGGAACGTATACATATGTATGCACATCACATCCTGATGCTATGAACGGTAACATTATAGTTCAAGCATTACCTGATGATACTAATCGTAATGGTGATGATGAATATGATGGAACCCCATTTGTTATTAAAAATCAAGGTGATGTTGGTATTGGAACTTATAAACCAAGATATAAATTAGATGTTTGGAGCACTAATTCTCAATTAAACGGACAAGTAAATGCAAATGGTGATATTGGATCTAAAGGTATAGCACTTAGAGATGTTGTATTTATTAAACAAAATAATACTAATCGTGTATTTTATGGTTTTACACGTAAAATACAACACGGATCGGATCAATCTGCTGCAGATACAGCCGCAACCCGTGAGGGAGATTATTATGAAACGGGTATGACATTTGAATTTAAAAATTATAATGGTGAGACAGATGGAGATTATGCATATGCATCTAATCCATTAGATGATGGTTCAGTAAGTGGATTAAATGTTACTAATAATACTGAAACTCAAAATAGTACAATTACAGCAATTAGTAACTATCCGTTTACATCAGATGGTAGTAATAATACTTTTGGATTTAGAATGTCAATTAAATTACATATTTCTGGTGATAATGGACAAATTGCTTATAGAAGATTTGAGGCTTTTATTAGTCCTCAAAACAATACCGGTTCTGATCCTCCAACACCTGGATTAATAACAATTGCAGATCTATTTGATTCTGAATATGAATATTATAGATTTTTAGATATTAAAATTGAAAGATTAGATGATAAAAAATTTAAATTAATAGTTGAATGGAAAACTCAAATTACCACATTAATGGGATCAAATGGTGTAAATGTACCATTATCATCTCGTGTATATGTAGATATTGAATATTTTGGACATGAATATTTAGGTGATATTCAAGCTGAAATAATTAATAACACAGTGAATACTACACATACTAATGCTATTGTATGGTCATAATAATTATTTATGAATTCTATTCAGATATGTTTATTATATCATATTAAAAGTTATGTTTCTAAAATAAACATTTAGATTTTTAATTTCTAAAATAAACATTTAGATTTCTAATTTATAATTTTATTTTTGATTTTTAATTTTTATTTTTAACTTTTTTTATGAACTCTGTTCAAACATATTTTATTTTTATTATTGATAAAATTAAACATCGATCATTTATTATTATTTTTCTGATAAATATAACATTTCATATGATCATAATTATTCTGTTAAACTTACAAAAATATTTACAAATGATCACGAAAGTATAATTTATCAATAAAATTATGATCATATGAAATGTTATATTTATCAGAAAATATTTATAAATGATCGATGCAAAAATTTATCAATAAAATTATGATCATATGAAATGTTATATTTATCAGAAAATATTTATAAATGATCGATGCAAAAATTTATCAATAAATTATGATCATATGAAATGTTATATTTATCAGAAAATAATAACAAATGATCGATACAAAATTGTATGAATAAATTATGATCATATGAATTGTTATATTTATCATAAAATAATAATACAAAATTTATGATGATATTAAAAGTTATGAATAAATTAATAATAATATAAATAGTGAATTTTTTTTTATTATTAATAAAAAAGTAAATATGTTTGTAGATTCTTCAATGAATAATATATATGAATCAAATTATGGTAAATTAGTAAAACAAAATGAGTTAAATAGGGCAAAAGATAAATATAATAGGGCTCAAAATCCAATGAAAACGGGAGTAGTATCTCGACCAGCTTTTGCATCTCAATTTGCACAAGTATTAGATACAAATGATAATTTATCAGGATTAGCAACATCAAATGATGATTATTTTCATAATAATATGCAACCATATTTAAGGGGAAAAATAACTCAAAATACGGAAGTAGAGAGAATGTCAAATTATACAAATAGAAGAACAGGAAATGATGAATTATATATTAATAAAAAAGAGGTTCCGGCAATGTTTAAACCAACAATAGATGATCAAGTATGTGGTATGAAAAATAATGATGATTTTTATAAATCTCGTTTAAATAATTCTTCAATAAGAAATAATGAATTTCCAATAGAACCAATAAGGGTAGGTCCTGGATTAAATAAAGGATATTCATCATCAGGTGTAGGTGGGTTTCAACAAGCTGATACTTTAAGATATGCAACCCCATTTGATATTCAAAAAAATAAACCATTAACGGATCAAAGAAATAAAACTTTTAGAATACCATTTCAAGGTCCAACAAATAGAATAGGAAAAAGAACAGCTTTAGATAATTTAACAAAAAATTTACCAGAAACAGTATTTGAGAATACAATAGATAATTTATTTACAACAACGGGTGCAGTATTAAAACCAACAGTAAGAACAAATGAAAATATAAAAGCAACAAATGCTCCAATAACTCATAAAGAATATCAAGGAAATGCAGTAGATACAGTATTAAAGCAACATGAAAGTGATAATTATAATAAAGAAAATGTAATAGTATATGATAATGAACGTCAATCATATGAGACTCAAACAGTAGTATCAAATGTAACAAGTATGGTAGATGCAATAGTATCTCCAGTATTAGATACAATGAAACATAGTATAAAAGAGTATTTTGTAGATGCGGCAAGGCAGGAAGGTCATATGAATCCTCAAATGCCAGATGCAATAACAGTTCATGATAGTTCAGATATAACAAGAACAACAATTAAAGAAACAACAATTCATGATAGTGATAAATTAAATTTAAAGGGAGAAGATGGAACATATACAATGTTACATGATGATGCAAAAACAACAACAAAAGAGACAACAATACATGATAATGATAATGGAAATTTAAAAGCAGGTGATGGAACATATTATGGAATAGATGATATGGCAAAAACAACAACAAAAGAAACAGTAGCAATAAAAGATGTATATAGAAATATTGGTGGAACAACATATAGAACAGTATATTATGATCCAGATTTAGTAGCAAAAACAACAACAAAACAAACAACAATATATAAAAGTGAAGGATTTATTAGTGGAATATTAGAAGGTTTATTTGGTGGATATTTATCAGCAAATCCAGAAGCAAAAAATACAAATAGTCAATTTAATCATATTGATTATAAGGGAACTTTAACAACAGATGTTAAAAATCAAATATCACATGAAGCGGTAAATAATGCAGAAATAGATGGAACTCGTGAAGCGATAAATATAGCAGCAGGTCATACACCAAATGGTGGTCAATCTAATTTAGGAAAAATACATAATTCAAAAGTTAATGTTAAAAGTAATAAAACAATTGGTGAAAGTATTTCACAAAGAACAGAAGGAAATGTAGGAAGAATATATCAATTACCCCCAAATACAAATGGATGTGGAATAACAAAAGAAACTGAACAATTAAATTCATATGAAAATAGATTAGATCCAAATACATTAAGTCAATTAAAATCAAATCCATATAATTTATCAATTATTCCAAATTAAAATAAGACATTAATTGTATATCATGTTCATTATAATAATCATTATCAATATATCCAATACCAGAAATATTACCATAATAAAAATTTTGATTAAATAATCTATCAAATATACTATCATTATAATATGTTGTTGCTTGTATTAAACATTTAGTATTAAATCCATCAATATTAATTGAATTATTAAAATAAATTAATCCAATTTTAAATTTACTTACATAATTATTTTTATCTTTAATATTAATTATAGAATTTCTAAAATTATATTTTTTTTTTAAATTTAATATAGTTTCTTCAGTAAAATATATTAAATTAGCATTTTTAATGATTAAATCATCTTTTTCTTTATTAATAATTTGTTCATTCATTTATATTTATTAATAAAATAATTTCATTTTTTTTTTAAAAATAATATTAAATCTTCCAAACTATTAAAACTTATTTTTTGATCAAAATATAAATTAATTTTATCTTCATAATATGGTATTATTTGTATTTTATTATAATTATTATATTCAATTAAATATATTTTATTATTAAAAGAAATATTAAAATAATTACAAATAATATCAGATTTTAATATCTGAATTTCAATAATATCTTTAAATAATAATAAATCATTATTTAATTTTCGAATAAGTTTATTTTTATATAAAATAGTAATATTATTATCAAGATAATTTAATGGTTCATATAATTCATTATAATCTGTTTGTGTTTCAATATCATTTAAAAATGTAATTTTTTTAACATTATTTAATTCATTTTTTACACATTCTAATTCTTCTTTTAATTTTTTTAATTCAATATCTTTTTCTAAAATAATTTGATTTAATTTTAAATCATTATTGTTATTTTTAATATTAAATGATACTTTATAAGCATTAACAATATTTTTAATTAAAATACGTTTTTCAATACTAATTTTATGATGATTAGTGCAATTATAATTAATACATAATATACCATATGAACATAAATATTCTTTATTATAATTAATAATATTACATCTAATAATATTATTAATTTTAATTCTATTTTCGGGATTAATAGGATGTCCAAATTTACAATCTATTCTGTTACATTCAATACCAAATTTACAATTATTATGTAAAAATTTACAATTCCATTGTGAATTTTGACAAATACCTATACAATTATCTTTACAAAGAATTGACATTAAAATATAAATGTAATATAAAATCATTTTTTATAAAATAAAATAGTAATATGACAAATATTTTTAATCAATCTTTTACAAATTCAACAAATTTAAATAATTTAAATGATATATCAACAAGAGATTTGGAAACAGTATCAATAGGTGAATCAGCGGGTAAAAATACAACAGGTAATAATAATGTATTTATAGGAAATAAAGTAGCTTTTGATGCCGAAGAAATATATGATAGTATTTTTATAGGTTATAAAACTGGATATGATGTAATTCAATGTAAAGGTAATGTTTATATTGGTTCAGAAAATGCAACATTAAGTAAAGGAACAACAAATTATAATACTGTAACAGGAACTAAATCATTTATTAATATAAATAATAGTGATTACAATACTATTTTTGGTTATAATAATGCAAATAGTAATATTAATTGTTCATTTAATTCATTTTTTGGAAATGAATTAGGTAATAATTTAAAAAAATGTTATAATAATATATCAATTGGTAAAAATAATTTTAATAATATAGAAAATGGATTAAAAAATATTATAATAGGAAATAATAATAGTATTGAATTATTGAATAGTAATAATAATATAATATCAATAGGTTATGATAATAAAAATAAAAATAGAAGTATAATATTAGGAAATAATATAGA
>Ga0222718_10003718_pt1 | contig 12985 bp, 19 predicted proteins | sample C33_27DmetaG_FD_165045 | JGI IMG/M metagenome (GOLD analysis project Ga0222718, IMG submission 165045) | Estuarine water microbial communities from San Francisco Bay, California, United States - C33_27D | ecosystem: Environmental > Aquatic > Marine > Unclassified | place: USA: California... | reverse complement strand
AACTTTGTAAAATCAGGTGTAGGAGAAACTGTTGATCCTGGAGAAGAGGACGAACTTCTAAGAAGAGTTATTCAATTTGAAAACAAACCAGATATTGCAAATCAATATTTAACCATGGTTGCTGATGGTGGAATGATTGATAAACAATTAAAAAGTTTGCAAAACGGTTTACAAAACATGTACAATGGTATACCTTCTGTCAAAAGAAGATGAGAATATTTATTACGCATTTAAGAAATATAATAAGATCATACTTATATAGAGCAACAAAAAGAAAGGAAAAAGATCCTCATGAAGTACATTGGGGAATAGGTGGAAAATGAACACAATAAAAATTACTGATGAACTGAAGGCTCGGATTCGTGACCATGAAGGTTGTAGAGACGAAGTTTATTTAGATTCGCTAGGCAAAGCCACGATTGCCATAGGACATTTGGTACAACCACACGAAAGAGATCGTTATAAACCAGGTGTTAAAATATCAGCAGATGAGATAGAAGACTTATTTTTAATAGATTTAAATAGAGCTTGTGCAGGAGCTGAAGAATTAATAGGGCAGCTGTATAGAGGTGATAAAAGATTACCTCAAGAAATTGAGCACGTGATTGTAGAAATGGTTTTTCAACTGGGAAAAACAGGTGTTTCAAAGTTTCGTAAGATGTGGAAAGCATTATCAGATGGTGATCGAAAACAAGCGTCTATGGAAATGAAGGACTCCAGGTGGCATTCGCAAACTCCTGTGAGATGCGAAGCCTTAGCTGAAATCGTTGCAAACGCTTAGAGCGTTCTTCTAATAAAATTCGGGAAGCGGCCTTCTTGCTTAAATGTCATGTAGGCTGCATACCAATCTTTTTTGTATTCTGTTTGGCAGAAATCTTTAATATCCTCATCTTTATCTTCTTTTGTTTTAAAGAAGTTTAGAAAGTGATTCATTGATCTTTTAGTTAAGTTAAACATTATTATCTCCTTGTTATTTCGTGGAGAATATAATGCTATTTTTTATTTTTAGTTGTGCTTTTTTTAAATACCTGATGTATCTAGGACACCCCATCAACAGATAATAAATTTTCTAGTTTGGTAAGATACCATTGAGCTTTTCGAATATCTTCCAAGCCATTCTTTTCTCGGTGTCTAGCTAGATATTTCCATATCTGACCTTTTAAGTATCCAATAAACTCATCTTTAGTTAGTTGAGATTCAATAGCATCAATAGTTTCAATTGATTTATCTTTATAGTAGTTAGGATTAATTTTATCCATTATTTAATTTCTCCCCAGTTGTCTCCTATTTCCGCATCACATTTGACAGGAACATGTAGTTCAACAGCAGATTCCATTATCTCTTTAATCTCTTTTACCTGGGTCTCATTGGCTACGGAGACGTTGAGTTCGTCATGTATTTGAATCATAGGAATAACCCCTACATCCTTCCACAGATTCACCATGGCTTTTTTGGTTTGATCTGCTGCTGAACCTTGTATTAACCTATTCAATGCACGATAGGTACCTGCTCTTTTTATTTCATTCCAGCCCCAAGTCTTGAGGGCATTCTCTTTAGACATCATTCTTTTATCACTGAAGTCTTTGCTTTCATATAATTCAAAACGACAACGTCGTCCGAACAGAGTAGTGATATATCCGTTTTGTTCGGTATATCGTGTAGCTTTAATAATAATATTGTTTAAGAAGTGAACATTGTCATTGTATTTATCTTTCAATGCTCTGGCTTGTTCGGGGCTGATATCTAATGAAGCTGCGAGTTTAGCGATACCCATTCCATACATCAAACCGAGTCCAATTGTTTTGGCTTCTTTTCTTGAAATTCCTGCCATATCAGCAGTTACTTGATGGAAGTCCTTACCCTCATGGAAGAACTTAATTAAGGTGTCAGCGCCCTCTAAACCGTGTTTTTTGGCATAATGAACGAGGAGTCTAGGCTCTTGCTGAGAATAATCTAAGGATGCCCATTTATGTCCTTCTTCTGGTAAGAATAAAGATCTAATCTTAGGACCAATGGCTTCATTTCTTGCAGGCACCTGTTGTAAGTTAGGATTGTTCATGGACAACCGCCCACTGACCGTGCCCCCATACTCTCCTTTAAGCTGATTAATTTCTGCGTGAATACGACCATCGACTTGATGTTTTAGAATGGAATCAATAAAGGTGGTGTGTGCTTTATTATATTCCCTGGCTACCGATAAAGATTGAATCAAAGGATTTTTACTTTCCCTCATTGCTTCATTACTAATCTTCGCTTGATTATTTATTTGAGTTCTTTCGTACTTCTCTCCTAGTTGATCAAATACTTTTTGAAGGGAAGCTGCTGTGTAGATATCGGAATCATCAATTTTAATTCCTGTTTCTTTTTTAATGTTTGTGTAAATCTTTTCTTCTTCTGCTTTGAAATACTTTTTCGTCTTTTCTGCTTTGTCTAAATCAACACGCACCCCTTTCCAACGCATCTCAATTAAGAGTCGAAGTAAATCAGTTTCTAAATTAAAGACATCCGTCAATCCTTGCTTTTGTATCTCTATCCGTAAGAACTCCCAAAGTTTTAACGTCAACCGAGTATCTTGCTCTGCGTAAACACCAACATATTCTACGGGAACCATATGCATATTTTCAATCGCTTTGAATCCATGCTCTTTACCAAAGTCTACTAAAATGTTTCCTTGTTTTCTCTCATTCAAATAATCTTTGGCTAAATTATCCAGGCTATAACTAAATCTATTTTCATCGACTAACGGAGCTGCAATTAATGTGTCATAAATTTTAGATACATTACACTCTACACCCCAACGTCGAAGCCAACCAATATCATAAGAGGCGTTATGACAAATCACAATTGGATCATGTTTAAATAATTTACGAAGCCAATTCTTTACTTCTTCTTCTGGAAAATTTCCCCCTCGTGCATGACGCACAGGAAAGTATCCATCAAACCCTTCAATCGAAATAGCAACACCGACCACATATCCTTTGCCCGTGGCCCACCCGCCACCAAGATTTTTAATCTCTGGATCATAGGTTTCTAAATCAATAGCAACTTGTTTTATTTGTGTTTCATCAGGGAAACTAGGTCTTACCCATTCAGGTTTATTTTCTTTCTTTAACAAATCCATTTGTTGTTCAAATATCATCTTAGTATCTCCTCAAATTCATATTGTGAAGTTGATGGAATGATGAATAAGTTTTCTTTTGCTCTGGTCATTCCCACATAAAAGACTCTTCTTTCATCGTCTCTATTTACAGCCATGTCATCAACTATTCTTTTGGAGATGTCAGTGAACAAAACAACGTTCTGACTTTCTCCTCCCTTTGCACCATGAATGGTAGATAGTCTTAAATTAGATTTCTTACCTAGGTCATAGCCCCTTCTTATTATTTGCCTCATGTACACAAGTTCTTGATCGCCGATACCGTTGAGAGCAATATCCCAAGGAGTTTGAATGTTTACATTCAGTCCCCATTCTTGAGATAGTTCTTGATAAGAATATTTCTTTTCCTCATCAGCACCTTTCATCTTCTTGAATCCACGAGCAATGCCATACTCACCAGACTTGATGTATTGATACATCACCTTAACGTCCGGTAGAGAAACTTCTGTGTTATTTTGAAGAGCCTTCCAAGTATTAAAAGCAGTGAGCACTTCGTCTTTGATTGATAGTTTATTATTCTTCTCAAATAAATATCCTTTGCTTCTTAAATCATTAGCAATCTCATTTAAATAATAATTAGTTCGACACAAAACTAACCATTCATTTTCTCTAAAACTTAATCTTTCATAATTAATATTTGATACTGTACCCAATGCTTCTCTTGAATTCCATTCTTTTGGTATTCTATTTTTTACTTTACCAATTAATTGATTAGCCCTGGTAAAAACAGTTTTAGGTATTCGATATGATTGATTTAAAACTCTTTCATGACATTGAAGATTAATCAGTTTAGAAACATCTGCACCACTCCAAGAATAAATCGCTTGGTCATCATCCCCACCAAGATAAACAACTCTTGCTTGATCCATCATAATTTTCACCATGTCCCATTCCACAGGTTTTAAATCTTGAACTTCATCAACGATGAGAACTTCTAACTTTGGAGACATGTTTTGTTTTTTAAATTCTAAGATTAAATCTGTGTAATCAAACACGCCTTTTGATTTTTTAAAGTGATAATAATCGTGAGCCACTCTTTGTAATCTTTCAAACCCACCTTTAATGTGACCTGCTTTTTTATACTCTTCATGTAGTGTTGTATTCTTGACTCGATATAAATCAATTAAATGATAACCATCAGGATCACCCCATGATGTGTTAGTTAGAGAACGTAAAGCAGGTGATAAATCCACCCCATACTCTTGTCTAAATTCTTCAAAGTCTTGGTCTTGAATCATATCTGTATGAGTACAACCTAAGAATTGATAAGCACAAGAGTGTAATGTTCTAAACCATTTGAATTCTTTTCGATCAATTTTAAACTTATTGACCGCTCTAAAAATGGCTTCGTTAGTAGCTTTTTTCGTAAAAGAAAAGTATCCTATTCTATCAGGCTCTAGTTCCTGTTGTAAATTTTCCTCTACATATTTTAAAAGTGTAGTTGTTTTACCGGTACCTGGAGGTCCAATAATTTTATAAACGTGATCTAAAATGGTATCACCTCTTCTTCTTTCTTCTCAACAATCTCTTCTATTCTTTCAATCGAGTTAAACTTATCATTGTCCACGAACCACACTAACTGACCAGGTTTGTTGTTAAGTTTTCTCTTGGTGCAATCTCCACCTAAACCACGAATGAATACAGCTACTTGGTTAGTCGTCAAAGCTGCGTGCTTTCTGTTTCTCATGTACTCTTGCAATTGATCAATACGAAAGAACACTTTGTTTTCCTCATCGTCCACGAAACACTGCCCATTGAGAATGTCATCAATATCCATAGCATTTGCTTGGTTAGAAATATATTTTGCTAAAACAATTTTGAATTGACCTTCGGGTGTCATCTCTTCATCTGTCTTAACTTCAATAGCTTTCGATACTAGATTAGTAACAAACATATCGTAATCATTTCTAGACATCATCGGAGGCATTGATTTAGTTTTGACTAAACATTTTTTTCTAAACTTATGTTGATCATATAATTCTTCAACAGTACACACAATTGTACTCTCTTGATTAATTGTAATATGATAAATAGCATCATCATTATTTCCATATTGAGTAACGTTGCCCACATCTGTAATGACACTGTTTTCACCAATACCAAATTTTCTTAAACGACATTTAGATTTATTACAGAAAGAACACATCGGTTGATCTTTACATTTGTATCCCCAATCTTTCTTATCTGCTTGTTTAATAACCTTTTCAATTTCTCTTGGTCGAAGTGCTTCTTCAAAATACTCATGATGAAATTTATGTACTTCATCTTCAAAAGACTCTCCATATTTCTTTTTTGCGTATACAGCAAATTGAAATAAGAAGTTGTCTCTACTACCTTTTTGTACCTTACCGTTTTCTGTTAGGTAGGCTTCAATGCAATAAGGTGCATCTGCAAACTCTGATTTTTGTTTGTCTTTTTTTAAGGATAATTTTTTTAAATCATCCAGGGATAAAGATTTCTTTTCTACTTCTGCAAGAAAATCTTCAAGACTTAAAATATTTCCTTCATCATTAAAAGCATATCGATCTGTATGCTCTAGTCCATTGTGATAAGGCATATTAAGAAAACTACCGACTTCCCAGTCAGCTTCATTTCCTTCTCGTAATAATTTTTCTTGTTTAGGAAACACCTCACAATGCCCAAGGCCCATGAAAGAAGCAAGTTCTTTTATCTTATGATGAACAATACTCGCATGCACATACTCTTTAAAAAATAAAAAGATGTGAGCACCACCACTTTTAGATTTAGTTACAACAAACGGCAGCTTTCGTTCTGCCAACTTGCGAGCTATCTCTACATGGTCGAGTGGATATTCATCGACATCAATACATCCCCATTTACATTTGTCTTCATCGTTAATAGGAAAGATGCCTAGACTAGGCCAAGATCCTTTTAAATGGTTTTCCCAAAGAGAGTCCTCAACCGGTAGCTTTCTAATGAAAGTCTGACCTTCTGTTTTGTTATCCTCTCGAAGACTCTCTTTAGGAGTGAACGTGCCATAGGCACGCTCTAAACCAAAAAAGATCTCTTTGAATTGTGAGACCCTTTTATCCATTTAGAATGGAATGTCCCCAGATTGTTCTTGTGAACTTCCTTCCTCATCTTCATAGCCAGCAACGACTTTACCTTTTCGGATAGAGTCGTGAAACTCAGAAGCAAGATTGAAGATATTCTCATCATTAAGAAATTCTCCCTTCTCAATTTTCCAGCCATACCAAGAACCTTTGTCGTTCTTATCTTTGAAAGAACTGACGTTATAGATTCTGTACCAAGAAGGTGCTAAGAAAAGCTTTTTCGTTTTAGGATTTTGAATGAACTCATTCTTTAAACTATAAGCCCAACTTCTAGCAACCTTTAGTCCTGAAACTTTCATGGAAAGAATAGCAGGTTGAGGTGCTCCTTCGCCTATAACTAGGACAAAGAAGTTAGCTGTTTCTTCTAAATAGTTTCCGCTTGGAAGACGAAACTTTCCGTCATCTCCACGTACTGCATCTCTTGGTCTATTGTGTGGAAGATATTCATTGACAGGAGCATTACCACTTCCTGTACCTCTTTCTTTCCACTCATACCACTTTTTCTCATAGCCACAGACTACAATCTCAACACCATCAGATCCGTAGACTGAGTTGCTTGCATTGTTATAGATCAATCCAGGCTTTGCACCTTTGACCTCTTCTAATTCTTTATCAGAATTATTCTGTAAGACTTTAAGTCTCGCTGTAGGTAAGTCGTCTTGTGTGACGGCTTCTAGACCTGTGCCAGCAAACTTCTCGAGATCCTCGAAGTTCATTGCTGGTAGTTTATCTGTCTTTGTGGTGACAGCACCGTTTGCTTTTTCATTTGTCATTTGTTTATTTTTCCTTTGTTATTTGTTTCGTTCGATCTTCACTTTTTTATAAGTGAACACTCCAAATTTTTCTTGATCAACAGATGTCATCGAACCTTTAGCAACCTGTTCCTCTACTAATTTGGAAAGTGTATTCCATGGCACTGCCTTTTTATTACTCGGGTACAATCCTTTGTCTTGTAACTCGTGCATTAAATTAGCAGCATCGGAATCTTGTCCACGACCAAAGGTCAACTTTACTTCGTTCTTAATCACATCATCAAGACCAAGTTCTTTTAGTCTAGAAAAACAATAGTCTTCGTTTTCCATTGTGATGTTTGCACGGAGTTGATCCTTGACGGAAACTTTTGAGCCATCAGTTAGAGTTAAAGATTTAACGCCAGCACCTTCAATCATTGAAGGGATGACTTCGTTTTCTAACTGAAACTCTCTGTCTTTGAGTTGTTTAATCTCTGCTTCTTTATCAGAGATTGTTTTACGAACATTATCTAATTCGTTACAAGCTTCTCCTAAATCAGAAACTTGTGAACTATCTAAAGTATTAAGTTTAGACTGCTCGTAAGCTTTTTCTAATAGACCCATTTTATTCTCCTTATTTTAATTCTATATTTATAGGAATATATATAGCACTTTCCCTATCCCATTTCAAGACCTTAAAATTATTATTTGTAATTTTTGCAGCTACGGCGCAAACAATCCCAATTAATACGGGATCTCCCATCAATAACAAATAATCATTAGGGGTAAAATCTTTTAGTTTTTTTTCAATTGAAAATACAAATCGTGAGGAGTTGACCTGGATTTGTTTTGGATTTTCAAACATGATAATAGGCATTCCAAATCTTTCACAATCGGAAATATCTCGATACCCACCATTAGGTAATTTAGTGTTAGTTGTTACGTATACTTTACTCATTTTCTATCGTTTCTTTTATTGCTAATCCTATCACAAATGGTATCTGAGGTACAACAGAATTGCCTAAACATTTAAGTCTGTCCACCCTTTTGGGTACCCCATGAGCCACTCGACCCACGTCGGGTTCAAAGTCCCACCAGCGACCGCATTGAGAGGTTTCGTTTTCCTCTTCTGTTGTGAAGGACCGCCATTGTTCTTCGAGTCTTGAACTGTTGGAGTCGGAAAACTCATTCGGTGTTCCACTTCCGTTGCTAGTCCTCTCGAATGTCTCTTGTCTTTGTTCGGACTGTTGTCCACGTAAAAGCTGTCGTTGCATCTCGTCGGAGTTGGCCACATCTGCACTGCAGCTTTGAGATTGTGTTGCACTGCTTTCTGTATTCCTTTTCTCTTTATTAATGTGTCCAAGTTCTCGTCCCCTTTCACTCTGGGTGTCGGCCATAGTCTCGGCTCCCTCACTTGATCGTGTAATCTGATTTGTATCGGTTGACCGCTCGGACGTTTCAAATGACCAGAGTCCAATGCCCTCTGAATTCCTGGGAGATTGCTCCCTCCCGACACTGCGTCTGGAGTTCGCCACAATCCAGACTCTTTCTCTTTTGTGGTTGGCGCCGACGCTAGAAGCTGAAATACTAAACGTCCTTGCGGAGTAGCCTTCACTCTCCAAGTTCTCGAGTACGGAGTCGAGACCGAGTTTAATGTGTCCACCAACGTTTTCTCCAATGACCCAAGTAGGTCGGAGTTCTTTGATAAGTCTAAACATTTCTGGCCAGACATGTCTCGGATCTTGCTCACCTTTTTTGCTACCTGCGACGGAGAAAGGTTGGCAAGGATATCCTCCGGTGATGATGTCGACTTGATCAATTCCGTCTGCTTTAAGTTTCTCATAATTTAATTCCTTTACATCTCCATAAACTGGTACGCCAGGAAAATTTTTATTTAAGACTTGCTGACAGTATTTATCAAAGTCGCAAAACGCAACTGTTTCAACTAATCCAGCAGATTCTAGTCCTAAACTAAATCCACCAATACCACTAAATAGATCTAAGTGTTTTAACATTCTATAATTATTTCTATAATAGATAAAATATTTAAGATAAGATTGCAAGTATGAAATTTATACTAATACTTTTTGTTTGTATTAACGATCCTTTTGCACCGATTGAAAGCACCTGCGTGATGCAACCCTTAAAGATGGTTTTTGATTCCATGGAAGAATGTCGACTCGGGGCACAATATATTTATAAAGATATAAAAGATCCGAATGTTCATATGACTTCATTTTGTGCACAAAAGAACTTGACATCGATATAGATAATATTATATAAAGAACATAGAAAGTTTTTATTATGTTAAGAATACCAACACAGCCGTTTACAGAGAATCAATTACAATACTATAGTTATATTAATTATAACTTTGTAAATGATTACTTAATAGGGGAAGATAGTTTATTAGAAAGTATCGACGCTGACTTGCCCACGGCTCACGAACTATTAGAACAAAGAAAAACTTATAACGAAACAGCGAAAAGGATTGATCAAGAAATCAAAAAGATGAAAAGAAAATTTGGCAAAGTAACAACCAATGAAAAATTTGTTCTTGCTTTGAATGAAGTAAACGACCGATATTATTTGATTGACGCTGACGGTTCTATTATTGAATGGGATCGAGATACATACGAACATTTTAAAGATAAGAAAGGATTTAATTATGTATCCTAATTTTAAAACACAACCCTTTAATCATCAGCTGCAAGCATTAGGTTGTAGTTGGGACAAAACTAATTTTGCTTACTTCATGGAAATGGGGACAGGTAAATCCAAAGTCTTGATTGATAATATTGCGATGCTCTATGACCAAGGACAAATTAATGCTGCTGTTGTGATTGCACCCAAAGGGGTATATCGAAACTGGGAACGATTAGAAATTCCTAATCATTTACCAGAGCACATTACTACTAGGATTACGACCTGGGTAGCCCCGAGTTCTCGTAATAAAGAAGACCAAAAGAATATTGATAAGCTATCTCAAACTTTTGACGGCTTAGATATTTTCTTAATGAACGTCGAGGCTCTATCCAGTAAACCCGCTGCTGAATTCCTGGCCAGATATTTAAACTCAACCAATAGTTTATTGGCAGTAGATGAAAGCACCACAATCAAAACACAAAGTGCAGGACGCACTAAAAATATTGTGAAGGTTGCAAGACTAGCAAAGTACCGAAGAATTTTGACAGGATCACCGGTCACTAAAAATCCTATGGATTTATATTCGCAGTGTGCTTTCTTAGACGAAGACCTTTTAGGTTTTAGTTCTTACTATGCTTACAAAGCGAGATATGCAATCGAAGTTAAAAGACATACATCGACTCATGCGTTTCCTCACATTGTTGGTTTTAGAAATTTAGAGGAACTATCCAGGAAGCTAGCGTTCTTTTCTTTTCGAGTCTTAAAAGAGGATTGTTTAGATTTGCCAGCGAAAATTTATTCGCCCAGGTACATTGAACTTAGTAAAGAACAAGAGAAAGCCTATAATGATTTGGCCACGTTTGCGATTACGCAGCTCGAGGGGGAAACACTCACGGTTAATAATACCATGACCATGTTGCTTCGATTACATCAAATTACTTGTGGCTACCTGCCCACGGACAACGAACGAGATCAACCCATACCGTTGAAGAATAGTCGTATGGATGAACTACTCAATGTCTTAGAAGAAGTAGAAGGAAAAGTTATTATTTGGGCAAACTATCGATATTCAATTTTTGATATTGAAAAGAACTTAAAGAAAAAGTTTGGTGATGATTCTGTTGCGACTTACTTTGGAGATACCAAGGATCAAGACCGACAGGAAATCGTCAGAAAATTCCAGGATACAGAAGATCCTGTGAGATTTTTCGTAGCTAACCAACAAACAGGTGGCTATGGATTAACACTAACAGCTGCTCATACGGTTGTTTATTTTTCTAATAATTATGATTTAGAAAAAAGAATACAATCAGAAGACCGAGCACATAGAATAGGTCAAAAGAATAATGTGACCTATATAGATATAATTTGTGAGAACACAGTTGATGAAAATATTGTAGCGAGCCTACGAAATAAAATTGACCTGGCTTCACAATCATTAGGAGAAACACTAAAAGAATGGCTAATAGAAAGCAAAAAGAAAAAGACAAAGTAAGTTATTACTTTGCTTATGGTTCAAATATGAATCATGAACATATGAAAATGAGATGTCCTAAATCTCAGTATATTGAACCCTATACTTTAGAAGGACATGAGTTAGTCTTTAGAGGAGTTGCTGATGTGCAACCTTCCAAAGATAAATCTGTAACGGGAGCGTTATTTAAAATAACACCCGATTGTGAAAGGTCATTGGATATTTATGAAGGATATCCAAATCTTTACACCAAGAAATATCATTGGCAGTTTAAAGATAATAAAGATATTAGAATTATGTTTTACAGCATGGTAGATAAGCAAGTAGTTTATCCTCCCTTCCAGGGATACTTAAATACAATCATTGGTGGTTATCAAGATTGTGGATTATCCACAGATCCTTTAAAAGAAGCTGTAAATTTTTCTGTGCAAAGACTTGACTAAACTACATATTAATATATATTTATATAATAGGAGAAAGAAATGACGGACACTAACAAGTATAAGTCAATTATCGTAAGAATAGAAACACACACGAAGCTAAAGAAGTTAGCGGGAAAAGATCGAAAGATCTCTGGTATTGTTTCTAGTTTAGTTGACAAAGAATTCGAAAAAAGAAAGGCAGTATGATGATAACACAACATATGCAAAAGAAAGAAAAGATGCTGAAAATTGCTGAAGCAGCTATTGAAAACAAAACTAAAATGGAACCAAACTTTACATCAACAGAAAGTTTGATTAACCAATGGTTGGCAGAAGTTTTTGATTACGCTTATCAGTTAGGCGAAGCATCGGGTTTGATGATTGCTCAAAATATGATTAAGAGCACTAATACTCAAATCGATAACATCCTTAAAAAGGATCCTCAGTAATGAGGAGAGGGGATATTGGTAATAACAATATTTAAGGGCTAAGGCTCGGAAAGGTTGTATATTGCAAAATCTTAGATCTAGCGGTCCTTGCAAAAAACTAATCTAAGAATATCCCTTCTCCTGATTACTGATAGCGAGAATTAGTAATCATCTCTACCGTCTACCTCCCAAAGCTAGAAGGATGAGAACAATTTTAGCTCTCGCATGAACGGACTTGAGGGGTAAAGGAGTTAGGTCCCTTTGCCCCCAGGTCTTATAAGAAAGGATAATCATGGAAAAAAATTTATTAAAAGAACTTTCAGTTGAAGAACTAAAGCAGCTACAAGAACAAGTTAAAAAAGAAATTAATAGAAGAACAATTAAGATTGTAGAACAGGAATAAAAAAAGGGGGCCTAAGCCCCCTTGATATTAACAATTTTTTACGCAGTAGTATTTTTTGGTATCTTCGTCTTGCAGTAAAGTCCAACTTATGTGTTTTTCCGCAAAGATAAACAACCAGGCTATATACTTGTAGTCCATTTTATAAGTAAATCTTTTATGGTCTGGTTCGTCTTTCATGGTGAATCGATAATATTTAGTATCGTTAATCAACCTAGCTTTTCGAACCTCTCTAGGTAAGTCCATAAAACGAACATTACTTTTGACTATTATATCGCCGTCAGGGCAATCATCTAAGTACATGCTTTCTTATCCTTTCTGTTAAAGAGCATAATTAATCTTTTGATTAATTTAATGTTATATATTATCCCATAAATATCTATAAGTAAATAGGACATACTGTCGCACCTAAAAATCTATAAACTATCGGCAGGTTTATAGATTTTGGGAATTAATTCCCTATTTAATTCCTATTGACATTTACTGTTTTATTTATCTAAAAAATCTATATAAATATATAGATAGCGGGAGGATTTCCCTGTTTCGATCTCCCGCTTAAAAAGGACAACGATATGTTGAACGAAATAAAAAATAAGATCGTTCTTTCTGTCCAACGACAGAGAATGTACGATCCGGTATTGAAGGATACAGTC
>Ga0222718_10003717_pt1 | contig 12985 bp, 27 predicted proteins | sample C33_27DmetaG_FD_165045 | JGI IMG/M metagenome (GOLD analysis project Ga0222718, IMG submission 165045) | Estuarine water microbial communities from San Francisco Bay, California, United States - C33_27D | ecosystem: Environmental > Aquatic > Marine > Unclassified | place: USA: California... | reverse complement strand
TTAGAACAAGAAAAGAAAGAGTGGAAAAGAGATCAAGAAGAAAAGCGTATACAATGGGAACGATTTTTAAAAGGCCCGGGTTGGAATATGACTAGAGAAGAATACGCAGAACTACAAAAAGGAGAATCTAATGAAGATTAGATACACTGAGATATTTTATAGCTTACAAGGCGAAGGTAAGTTTACAGGCGTACCGTCTGTATTTTTGCGACTGTTTGGATGTAACTTAAAGTGTCAAGGATTTGGTATGCCACGCGGCGAACTAAGCGAAGAGCGTCTTAATGTAGATGCTTCTAAGTATACACACTTTGATGATTTACCACTGGTAAGCACAGGGTGTGATAGTTACGCAAGTTGGGATACAAGATTTAAACATCTAGCAACTGATGTAGATTTAGATGAGTTGGTAGATAACTTATTAAAGATAACTCCTAATGGCAGTTGGGTGATGCCAAACGGGCAAGACATACACTTGGTTATTACAGGCGGAGAGCCTATGATGTGGCAGAAAATATACCCCGCTTTGTTTGCACACGAGCGTATGCAAGATTTAAAGAATGTAACATTTGAAACAAACACTACTAAAAGTTTAAAAGGCGAGTTTGCCGAATATATGGGAAACTACACTTCTTGGTTGCAATGGCAAAAATCCAATAGACCTTTCTTTACATGGTCTTGTTCGCCTAAACTATCGCCTAGCGGCGAACAGTGGGAAGATGCTATTAAATCCGAGGTAGCGGCACAATACTTTAACGTGCCCGGATCTGATATGTATTTTAAGTTTGTTATTGATAGTGAAGAAAGTATGGTAGAAGTAGAAAAGGCGGTAGCAGTATATAAAGAAGCAGGTGTAGAGTGTCCTGTTTATTGTATGCCAGTTGGTGGATTATACGAAGATTACAAAGGAAATGCCATCACAGTAGCAGAAGCAGTTATGAAACACGGTATGAGATATAGCCCAAGGCTACATTCAGATCTGTTTGGTAACGCATGGGGAACATAATGAGTGTATTTGATAAAATAAAAGATATGTTTGGTAGTGAAACTGAAGTAGTATCGGAACCAGTAAAAGAAACTAAGAAAAGGTTAACACCTAAACAAAAAGCAACAAAGAAAGGCGAGCCGTGGTTTACTATTGTTGATGTAGAGATTGACAGTGAAAATCCGCGCAATGGTGCATTTGAATTAGATTGGAATGAACCGTTTGTAGGAATGTTGCGACGACACGGTTTAGTAGGTGATACAGACGAAGAAATAGTGGATCAATGGTTTCAAGACTTATGTAGGCAAATTGCTATGGAAACATACGACGAAGATGTAGTGGGCAGTAACGTTAACATACAAATGCGGGATATCGAAGGCGGCAAGCGCGAATATAAATAGAATTAATGTTTCGCAAATCAACTAATAACCTAATAAATTCTATTATATGTGTTGGCGGATCGCACACTAGCGGCGCCAAATGCGTAAATGACTATCTCAGAGCAGACGACGATCCTATGCAACTTGCTCTAAGGGACGAACCACACCCTGACAATAAAGCCAATGCTTTTTGGACAGGAATTTCTCCCGTAATGCAGATAGGAACTTTTTTAATCTCTAAACCAGAGTGGGACAACCAAAATATTATGTTCCACACATTAGACTACCTGGTAAGAAAACCTCGCCCTGAGGATACAGTAGCGATAATTGGTTTTGAGAAATGGAACACAGGCACACACCGAGATGTAATAGATTTACATGAAAAACTAACAAATATGAAAGTTATTCATATTATGTTTAATACACAAGAGCATTTAAATATTACACCACAAGATCAATACGATTTTGGAGACTCGTTTATCGATCCATATAACCCTAATGGTACTATGGTTTCTCAGTTAAAAGCACAGAATATTGATTTTAACCCAGGAACTGAGTATTTTGGCGTAGATGGGCATAAAAGATGGACTAGAATACTACTAAATCGCTTGACACAGATAGTGTAATATGTTATGCTGAAAGAGATATAATTAATTATATCATAACAACCAAAGGAGGTTAGATATGGCTGGAAATATCGTTGAAACGGCATTAGGCTGGGTAAGAAAATTAACTGAAGTAGGTGTTGCTCTAGTTTCACTAGCAGTAGTTCTACAAGTTATTTTTGGTCCTGGTGTAGCATTTTTGCCAGGCGATGTTGTAGGTAACATTATCGGACTTGTAAATTCACTAGGTAGCAACGGACTTGTTGGCTTAGTAGCGATTTGGGTTCTTTATTGGCTATTTACGAAAAAGTAATATCGCTTACTTTTAGGAGGTGGGCGACTATTCAGAGATAGTCGTCCTACTTTCTTTTAAATTACAGGAATCAAATTATATATGTCGTCTAGTAATTTAGGCAAAAAATTAGACAGAGAACTAGCCAACACTATTTGGCTAATCGTTAAGGGTTATGATCTTCCTAGTTCGTTTACAGAAAAAGATGTCGAAGAAATTATCAATCGCTATTGGTCTAGAGCAATGGCAAAAGCAGAAGGTTAAAAAAACTAGATGAAATATCTATTAATAGACACCGCTAATATGTTTTTTAGGGCAAGGCACGTAGTTGCTAAGAGTGTTGATACTGACACTAAACTAGGTCTTGCTATTCATGTAACCCTAGCATCAGTTGCCAAAGTGTGGAGAGAGTTTAACACTGATCACGTTATCTTTTGCTTAGAAGGTAGAAGTTGGCGCAAATCTTTTTACGAGCCTTATAAAAAGAATAGAGCAGTAGCAAGGCAAGCGTTAACCGAAAGAGAGCAAGAAGAAGATAAACTGTTTTGGGAAGTATACGAAGACTTTACTACATTTCTACGAAACAAAACGAACTGTACTGTAATTCAAAATCCCATACTTGAGGCGGATGATCTTATCGCTGGTTTCATACAAGGACATCCAAATGACGAACACTTTATTATTAGTAGTGACAGTGACTTTTACCAACTATTAGATACTAATGTTAAACAATATAATGGCATTAGCGATCAGTTAATTACTATAGAAGGCATATTTGATAAAAAAGGCAATATGGTAATTGATAAGAAAACCAAAGAACCTAAAGAGATACCTAATCCAGAATGGTTATTGTTTGAAAAATGCATGCGCGGTGATCCCAGCGATAATGTGTTTACTGCTTACCCGCGTGTTCGTAAAACAGTGTTAAAAGAAGCATTTGAAGATAGACATAACAAAGGTTATGTTTGGAACAATATGATGCTACAGCGGTGGGTAGATCATAACGAAGAAGAACACCGCGTAAAAGACGACTACGAGCGTAATCGCACACTAGTTGATCTTACAGCACAACCCGAAGAGGTTCGTAACGTAATAAACGAAACTATCGGTGAGATTGAGGCGAAGAAAAATAATAGTGTTGGTGTACACTTTTTAAAATTTTGCGGTAAACACAATCTACAAAAACTAGGAGATGAATCTCAAAAGTTTGGCGATCTACTAAATGCAAGTTATCCATAATGGCAAAGAAGAAAACTGAAAAGCAAAAAGCAATCGAAGAACTCATAAAGAAGCAAAGAGAGTTCATGGCAAAGGTTAATAAATCAGGATACACGGATAAGGAATATTGGCTTGAACAAGGCAAATATCGTGATCGCCAGGTAGAACTTGCTAAAATCATACACAACGAAGCACATATAAAATACTGGGACGAATACAGGGATGTGCTTAAAGCAGATATTGGTCATATAGATGAAGATCATAGAATTCCCTCAAGTAAAAAGAAAGATTAAAAAAGAAAAAGATAACCCTTTTATCTTGACAATCTTCTATATTTCACTTATACTAGTAATGTATCTATTATTAGACGGTATTGGAACATGAGCACATACCAAGAAAGACAAGTAAAAGCGGCACGTAAGCGTAGGCAAGCAATGGCTGGCAAAAAGCGAACAAAAATTGGACCGTCGAAAGTCCTAACTATTCCTTCCTATGAAACGCGAAGCAATAACTGGCCGTCGTTGGATTCTCGCGTTGCAATGGCACCTAAAAGAGACTCGATAAAAACTACAAACCATACAATTGCTCCTGCTTATAACAAAGGTGCTTATCAAGTTATTAGCAAGGATTGTATCAAAGACATAGGGAGATAATATGTTATTCACAGCACTTAAAAAATACGCAGACTTTACTGGAAGAGCGAATAGAGAAGAATATTGGGGATTGTTTTTATTTGTTATTATTGCTTCAATTATTGTAACCATTCTCGATTTGATGTTGTTTCCCACGGTCGCGACAGGCCCGTTTTATGTTATACTAATATTGGGGGTTTTTATTCCGTCAATTGCAACATTAGCAAGACGCAACCGAGACGCAGGATGGAGCCAATGGGCATTTATTTTGGTATTCATTCCGCTTGTTAATTTTATCTATTATATTGTTATTGGATGCGTACCAACAAAGGAAGAACACAATGACTGAAGACACACTAGCAAAACCATTAGTTAAGGACAGATTTTGGATTTTATCGCGAAACGGCGAAAGCGTAGGACTACTTAATAGAATTGGAGATTCTCATTATGTTGTTACTGACCATGGCCGAAAAATTGCGTTTAATTCTAAGAAAACATTATTAGACAAATATCCGATCCGTTTTATTAAGCATCAAGCAAGTGATGTTGCGGCTACATATACTCAAAAAGAGGTACACGGATATCCAATTAATTCCAAAAAGGCGTTTAATGTAATATATGACCTTAACCGAAAACTTCCTATGTTTAATAAAAGAGAAGATAGCAAGTGTTGGTTTTGCGCGGGACATTACATTATTAATTTTACTAAGATTGGATGGACTACTGCCTCTTGTCCCAAACTTATTACGTTGGATCGATATGGTTATAAAGGCCCTTACAAAACTGCCGAGGATGCTAAAGAAGCACTAAAGTATGCCAAGTCCACAACTTAATTTAAGACCTATTGAAAATTTGCTACAACAGATAGCAGGGTTACGCCACAGCGGGCAAAGTGAGTTAAGAATAGGTAAACAACATTGCCAAGATTTGGAACATTCCTTGGCTGTTCTTTTAACACACATTGCCTCTTGCCAAGAAGAAATTATTAGACTGCAACAAGAAAAACTTGCGGACAATGTAATAGATGTTAGGTTTGACGCTGGAGACTTCAAGTAAAAAATTAATTAATCTGCGATAAATATAATGTATACATATTATATTATGGAGATTCAGATTAATTATGAGCAGGCCAAAACCTACTGTTCTACTTGAACACATTAACAAAGACACATATAAATCAGACCAAATATTAGAAGTAGAAGGAATTTGGACCGTGTTTTATAATGGTCAGCCAATCAATCTTAAAACAAGCAATCTATTGGTTAATTACCCTGGACCAAAGTATAAACGAATGGCATTTGGAAATCCAGGCCACGCACACAACTTAGCCAAAAAATTAAATTCACAATTTAAAACAGACAAGTTTGAAGTTTTCTTATTGTCCAAAGGCAAAAAAGTAAAGCCAAGTGAATAACAAAATAACTAAAATTGACTATACATTAAAATTTTTTAACTTGTTGGATATTGAAGACAACGAAGTAAACAGAAAAAAATATCTAGACTTTTGGTGGTTTAATATCAGAGAAGAATCTACCCAGGGATTGAGACTCACTAAACCCGGTTATCTAACTATTACAAAAGAGTTGCAATTAAAAGAGTATATGTTTGATTTAAATATAGATGATTATCAAGGAAAACTGCATCTGTATCTAGATTTAGACCATTACCTTCCAAGCCCATATTTCATACATTCTAATAAATTGGGCAAATTGCAGAAAGCAATGAAGATCTCAATCTTTGATGAAAAATTGGCCACAATGTTCTATCTAAGCGGACAATCCCTTGCGAAAGTAGTAGAATCAATGAAAATTTCATTGAATTCTTAAAAGTTTTTATTTTCCCTTTAAAATCAATGACTTACAACGCTTTTTTTCTGTACATTTCTGCGACTTTATGCCATAATATGTATACAGGTTAAAGAAACAGGTAGAAATATGAAACTCGCAATTTACACACAGATTCTCGAAAACTACGGCGCCCATGCTTGGGACGGTGAGGGTGAATGCCCCCAACGTTGGAAAAACAAGGGTGGCGAGATTTATCTTGTCGAACACTTGTCTCCCAATGACGCCATTATGGCTACCCAGCCAGATGGTATTCTTGGACGTGTAGAAAAAGCGGTAACTACCGCCAATGAAGCGTTTGAGGAGTATGTAGTTACTTGGGAACTCCTTGATGATTTTGAGCCCGTTGGCGAGGAGTGGGAACATCCGTGGAAAATAATCGAAACCGAGGACGGGTTTCAAGCGACGATGAATATTCCTAGAGATTGGTCTTGGAACGAAAACGCCGATGCTGACATCACTGGTGTTATTCACACCAAGGTGTTCGATGGTAACGGGGGAACGGAACATGGTACTGCCATGTATGTTTATAAGGATGGTAGTAAAAAATCCTATGAACAGATATACGGGGCAGTGGCATGAAGAATGTTAAAAGCCTAAAGCCGTTATATAAACGCGACAGTAAAGGCAAACTACGCATTTGGACTGTGGAAGTCGGATTTGACAATGAAAATGTCGCCGGCATTCGAAGTGTAAGTGGACTAGTCGACGGCGAAAAGGTCACTAGTGGGTGGAATATGTGTGTGGCTAAAAACGTTGGCAAAGTAAACGCAACGACGGCTAAGGGTCAGGCCGAGTTCGAAGCACAGGCACAATGGACCAAAAAGGCAGACAAAGAATACTTTGCTAAGAAAAAAGACGTTGATAGTTACGAGTTGTTTAAACCTATGTTAGCACACGACTTCACAAAGAAGCCAGTTGATAGCGGGTACACCCAACCAAAGTTAGATGGCATTCGGTGTATTGTTGATAAGAACGGTATGCATACTCGAGCCGGCAAGGCTATTAATAGTTGCCCGCATATCTGGGAGAGTTTAAAGCATATAATCAAAGCCAACCCAAACATTGTGTTGGATGGTGAACTTTACAATCATAAACTGAAAGCAGACTTTCAGAAGATCACCAGTCTGGTCAGAAAACTAAAATGCCGACCAGAGGAAATTGCTGAGAGTGCTGAGTTGGTTGAGTATCATATCTATGACATGTTTGATCGTGACAATGAGGATATGATTTTTACCGACCGAGCAAAATGGCTCGTAGACAATGTTAAAGGGCCAGGCGTTGTTCTAGTAAAGACCACCAAATGTAAGGACATTGCCAAGATTAATGAAATGTATGGCAAATATACAGAGGCAGGGTATGAAGGCCAAATGATCCGACAAAATGTCAAATACGAATGTAAACGAAGTAACGGATTACTGAAGCGAAAGGAATTCATTACTGAGGAATTTGATGTCGTAGCAGTTGAGGAAGGACAGGGGTCATGGGCCGGCTATGCTAAAAAGTTCACGCTGAAATTGCCAGATGGGAGAACCTTTAGCAGTGGCGTTAGAGGTTCGCAGAATCAATTGAGAGAATTGCTCGAATCTAAGAAAAAGCCAGATTGGGCAACCTGCAGATTCTTTGAATTAAGTAACGACGGCGTCCCAAGATTTCCGGTAGTCATTGATTATGGCACTGGAAAGCGTGAGGATTAACGCTGATTTTGGGCATATTTGGCTAAAAATAGACCTATATTTAAAAAACTCTTATAAATCAAACACTTAGAGCCATATTTTTCGTGACTTATCTGCCAAATACTGTATAATATATTATATACGCTAAAGAAACAAAGGAAAAGAAATGGCATACTACAGTCAAGAAATGAAAAAGGCAGTCCAACCAGAGATGAAGAAATTGCTGAAAGAGTATGGACTAAAAGGATCGTTATCCGTACGCGATCACAGATCTGTAGTGCTCACTATTAAGTCCGGTGCCATTGATTTCAATAAATCCAGCAATGCTGATGACTATAACCGACAGGTTAATGTATACTGGATTGAAAATAATTGGACTGGTAAAGCCAAGGAGTTTTTGCTCAAAGCCAAAAAACTGCTCAACACCGGTAACTACGATAACTCCGACATCATGACGGACTACTTTGATGTTGGTTGGTATGTTGACATCAACCTCGGCAAGTGGGATCAGCCGTATGTATACGAGCCGGCTAAGACTGCGAAAGGCTCTAAGCCTAAGGCTAAAAAGAAGTCTACAAAGAAGTGGACCAATCTAGAGGGCGAGGCAACTAAGAAGCAGTTATGGGCCTTGTTTTGTATCACTAAAAAAGACCATCGTAACATGAGTCTTTCACGACAAGAAGCGTATAATATGCTTCAGGAGTTGACAGCGTAATGGACTATTCCTGGATCAAGGTAGATGAGAAAATGATAAAGCCAGGAGATGTAGTAGAACTATTGCCAACCAATCAACGCAATCGGCAGTTACGCAAACAGGAAGGCAAGATGAACTGGACGGTTCTAAAGATAGACCCCAAGACCGTCTGTTTCAATAATCAAGAGGGTATTCTGATTGAGTCTATTCAAGATAGTGACCACAGTCGCTGGGTACAGCGTGATGATATCGAACTAAAGGAGTTTCGTGAAAATGGAGACCGTGATGATTAATAAATCTTGCATGGCGAAAGAACATAAGGTTCCAAAGAGTCAGGCCGAGTTCAAACACCTTATGAGTCAGGACTGTCCTCAAGTTCCTGCCTTCTGGGATGCGTTTCTCTGGAATCAGTGGGTAGATACTCGGTCAGAAGATCCGAATGAGTTTGCTAAATTTATGCGTAAACTGAGCGAATGGCCACATATCTCCGGAGTATTAAAATAATGACTATGACACCCTACCCAAAACGATTTGGTGACAGTGGCCCTGATTGGATCATTGACCTTGAGACTGAAGATGGTCACCCTTACAATCTGCTCAAGTCAATTGAGAAGGTGATGGGAGATCCAAAGTATGCAATCGAGGCAATGAACGGTGAACACTTTGAGAACCCCGAAGATTGTAACACAACCGGTTACGAACGTATTCTCGATTACATTCTGTCCATGTGTCCTGAAATCGAATTGCGTATGCACGGCCAAGAAATTCAGCAGGTGTATCCATGTTACCACTATGCCCTAGATCGGGCAGGTACCCCACTCAGTGCTGGTGGCCACAAGTCTAGAGGGAACTTTTGCTAATGTATAGAGTAACCGCATATTTCAGAGACAAGAAAATATCAAAAAAGTTCCATAATGTCTTTGACGCAATTGAATACCGAGATGATATTGATGCTCATTATCCTATCAAAGTGATATTCAAAAAGGTTAGATCAATGAGAGAATGGGTATATGATTGTTGGAATGTGGTAATGAATCATGACAAAAACCCATTAAGTGGAATTCCAGATCTGCGTACACGGCATACGATTATGCAATTGTTAGCATGGATGTGGTGTATTGTGTTTGGTATTATTACGGGCAGTTGGACCGCATTTGGTATTAGTACTATTGCTCATGTGGCATTACTTGGAGCAATTGCAATCACTGTTGGCACGTTTGAAACTGCAAGACGCAAGCCACAATATTTTGGTGGATATGGACGAGGACCTGGAGGAGAACATGAGTAACGATATTGAACAAGAAATTCAAAAACAACAATTGGAAATTCAAAAACAACACTTGTTGAAACTACAACAAGAACGATTATATTTGGAGCAATTACGTCTCCAACAATTAGACCGGCAAAGAGCAGAAAAAGCCGCCAAAGAAGGAGTTGGGTATGCAGTTTCCATTGGCTTAGGCGCAATGATTGGTACCTGGATCGGTAAGTTTATAAAATCTGGAGTTACGAAAGGCGGCCCAGTAACTAAACGTTAGCAGAAAAATTATGAATAAAATTGACCCCAAAAAAATGTCAGACATTGATCTCTACTTTGAAGTAGATCGTATCTGGATTGCGGACGACTGTCCTGAAATGACTCCTAAGAAGTTTACCAAATATTTGACGGAAAATTTTGATGGGGAAGTAGCCAAATTACGGCTTAACTATTACACTTGGAAAAACGACGCTTGGTAATTAATTATGATGAGCAACACTTATAAAAAGTTTATGAATATAGACTTCGAAGAAATGACCCTAAAAGAACTTGAATTAGCCCAACAGACTATCATGATGCACCGTAGACGAAAAGGCAGTGGTATTATGAAGTCATTGAAGATAGGCGACAAGGTCGTAGTAAGAACTGGCCGCAAGACTCACAGAGGCAAAGTACCGCCTAAGATGACAGGGTATATCAAGGAAGTGAAGAGATCAAGAGTATTAGTTGACTGTGGCCAATATGGCGCTTGGACCGTGCCTAATACCAACTTGGAGGTGTAGTGTGTTTTGGCTTTTATTACTGGTTCCACTACTAAGTATTGGTGTTAATATTCACTACTTGTCTAACCATCCGTCGGATTTTTTTACAGGATTGGTTAACACTTTTGCTTGGATAGGCGGTATATTTCTCATATTGGTAGTGTTGTTAATCACAGGGAATTTAGACTAAATGAATAACCATCCTAAATGTACGTATAAGAAATTACTTCCTGTAGACGAATTCGGTCGGCCAGGTGGTTCATTCTCTACAATCGACTTGCCAGTAGTAGGAGAAAAAACTCTGACCAGAGTAGGGTACATTAGAGCAATAGATAGGGAAACCCAAGTGTACGAAGTCAAAGACCATGAAAAAGGTTGGGTTTTTCTAGTGCCTTTCGCCGATGTAAAAATAATGGACCAAAATGCTTGACAAATATAGAGTATGAGTGTATCATATTATATATTGTTAGAAACCAAGTTGAAAAACTTACAAAAAAGTTAGTAAAAAGGGTTGACAAAAACCCAATGGTAGTGTAGAGTAGTATATATTAGTAAAGAATTTCGTGGTGATCACGAAGGGGTCAGCAGTCCCATACTGCTAAACTTGATAATGGCACAATGCCTAAGGAAATGTAAAATGACTAAGACTGAAAAAGTACTTAACGCTCTTCAAGAAGGACAGGAACTATCTTCAGCGCAGATCTCATCGCGCTATAATGTAGGTAACCCTGGTGCGACCATTCAGAATCTTCGATTCAAAGGTCACGCAATTTACTTGAACGCACATTCCGACACAAAAGGTCGCGTCGTGAACAAGTATCGATTGGGTACTCCTTCTCGAGCAGTAGTAGCCGCAGGCTACCGCGCACTAGCCGGTCAGTAATCAGTACTCACTGATTACAAAGGAATAACGGGGGGCGCAATGCCCCCCGAATCTTTTATACTTTATCGTTAAAAAACCCTTATATTTCAATATATTTCAATATATTTTTAAAATCCTTTATAAATCAATAACTTAGACGTGCCAATTTCTAGACATTTCAATAAAAGTCTGTATAATATATTATATACACTAAAGAAACAAAGGAAAGTAAGATATGAAACCAGTTAGAGAAATGAAGGACCAACTTTACAAATATATGGATGTGGTCCAAAAACTGCAGGACGAATATTTTGAGCGGGCCGGCTTTACTCATTCTCCGTCAGATTATATTCAGGTTCATTTCGGTAGCAAGTATGCGAAAGTTATCAAGCGAAGCCGCGGTTATGATAATGACGGAAAAGAAATATTCCGTGATGGCCAGTGTGTTCACAGTTTTGTTAATATGCAAAACGGTGACATTTTAAAAGGCTCGTGGAAAGCGCCTGTCAAAAACGGTGTACGTGGTAACATTTTTAGCGATGACTGTGGTGAGAGCGTTATCACAGAGCATGGCCCGAAGTACCTTCGATAACTTAAGGAGACCCAAGTACAATGAGCACTCAAGAAAACAGAACTAACACCCTGAAGGAAGCCAAGAAGGCAATTCGTCGCGCAATGCTTCGGAAGCGACCTGTCTTCCTTTGGGGACCTCCCGGAGTCGGTAAGTCAGATCTGGTTAATCAGTTGGCTGGTGAAGTCAACGGTTACATGATTGATTTACGACTGGCTCTAATGGAACCGACCGATTTACGCGGTATTCCATACTACAACCAGGCTGAAAACAATATGTCTTGGGCACCACCAGTTGATTTGCCGTCACAAGAACTTGCCAAGGAGTTTGAAACTATTATTTTGTTTTTGGACGAAATGAACTCTGCTCCGATGGCGACACAGGCCGCCGCTTACCAGTTGGTGCTTAATCGCAGAATTGGTACTTACGAACTGCCTAATAATGTCGTTATTGTGGCGGCTGGTAACCGTGAAACTGACCGCGGTGTGACGTATCGTATGCCTGCCCCGTTGGCTAACCGCTTCGTACATATTGAAGTGACTGCCGACTTTGACACTTGGCAGGAATGGGCAGTTGAGCGACAGATTCATCCGGATGTTTTAGGTTATCTGACGTTCGCTAAGAACGATCTCTACAGTTTCGATTCTGGTTCTAACGAGAGATCCTTTGCTACTCCGCGCTCGTGGACGTTTGTGAGCGAGTTACTCAACGATCAAGAAGATGACGTTGAAATGTCTGAGGGCGAAGTGACTGATTTGGTTGCTGGTACTGTAGGCGAGGGCATGGCTATTAAGTTTAACGCCCATCGCAAACACTCCGGCAAACTGCCTAATCCGACTGACATTCTTAACGGTACTGTTAAGAAACTGGACGTCAAAGAAGTATCAGCAATGTACTCGCTGACTGTCGCAATGTGCTACGAATTACGGGATTCCTTTAATAAATCGAAAAAGGCTAACCCGAGCAAAGAATGGCACGAAATGTGCGATAACTTCTTCCGCTTTATGATGGATAACTTCCTTACAGAAGTTACGGTGATGGGTGCTAAGATGGCACTCACTAACTATAACCTTCCGCTGGTGCCGGGCAAACTCAAGTCGTTTGACGAGTTTCATAAACGCTTCGGCAAGTATGTAATCTCGGCGATGGAAGGCTGACAGAGTACTTGGGAACCCCCGGAGCCAGTGCAATACTGGATAAACTCCGGGGG
>Ga0222718_10003715_pt1 | contig 12986 bp, 14 predicted proteins | sample C33_27DmetaG_FD_165045 | JGI IMG/M metagenome (GOLD analysis project Ga0222718, IMG submission 165045) | Estuarine water microbial communities from San Francisco Bay, California, United States - C33_27D | ecosystem: Environmental > Aquatic > Marine > Unclassified | place: USA: California... | reverse complement strand
GTTGATGTAGATGAAATTTGGGGTATTGAACAAGCATTATACTATCCTGAAATGTACAGTGGAACAACAGACCTTGTAGGGCAATACAAAGGTCAACCCGCAATTATGGATTTTAAGCAGACCAATAAACCTAAGAAAAAAGAATGGGTTGACGATTACTATATGCAGTTAGCCGCTTATGCTATGGCTCATAATGCTGTTTATGGTACAGATATTAGAGAAGGACATATTTTTATGTGTTCTAGAGACCTACAATATCAACAGTTTGACCTAATACCTGAAGAGTTTGAGCACTGGTGCAACGAATGGCTTAAACGTGTTGAAGACTACTACACTAATCATCACTCTTAATTGGTAAATACAGTTAATAATTAGGAGAACACAGTGGCAGTCGTACAGATTTCAAAGATACAACATAGACGTGGTAAGGAAACTATAACAGGGTTACCACAACTAGCCAGTGCTGAACTTGGCTGGGCAATTGATACACAAAAATTATATATTGGTAATGGCAGTGTAACTGAAGGTGCACCTGCTGTTGGCAATACTGAAATCTTAACAGAAAAAACTAATATATTTGATCTTTTAGACCAATATGAATTTAAAGGTAATACTGATGCTACTGTACAAACTGGTGAATTTTCAAACGATCCTACACTAAGAACTATTCAACAGCGTCTTGATGATATTGTAAGCATTAAGAGTTTTGGTGTTGTGGGTGACGGCGTAACTGATGACACAGAAGCACTGCAAAGAGCAATTGATCAAATCTTTTTAAATAGCGGTGACAAGTTTAATGCTGATTCGAGACGTGCTTTAAAATTTGAAGCAGGTGAATATAAAGTAACAAATACTCTTTATATTCCACCATATGCAAACATCATCGGCGACGGCGCAGATAAAACAATTATCAAAATGTATCCTGATCCTAATGAACTTACTCCTACAGCAAAACCTATTATGCAAACTGTAGGTGGAGACAGTACTCCAGGAAGTTATGTAATGTTTGCAACAATGCAAAGTTTGTATCGTCCGTTAAACATTATGATATCAGGATTAAGTTTAGAAGTAGATCAAACTGTTGGAGTTTATTCGTCAATAATGCGTTTAGATAATACAACAGAATCTATTATTGATAATGTAAAGTTTAAAGGTAAATGGTCAGCACTAGACGGTTTAGATGTAAACCAAAGTGGAATTGAATTTAGAGGACTAGGTGCATTAACTAGTGAAAACATAACAGTTTCAAATTGTCAATTTACTCAACTAAGTGTTGGAGCGTACAGCATTTATGATACACAAACAAACACAATTAGAGATAGTTTATTTACATTTGGTCATGTTGGAGTTGATCTAGGTAGAACTAGTTCAGGTACAGGATCTCAATCACAAGGACCAAGACATTATTTGATTACCAACTGTAAATTTGATAAAATTGATGATTATGGAATTGCAGTTCATGCACCAAACAATACAACACCATTTGGACATACTTCGCAAGGAAATATGTTTATAGATGTTGCTAATAACGGCAATGGACAGAACTCACCACAAACAAGTGTTATTCTTTTTGAAAGTGAATTGTGTGACAGTGTTGGCGATTTCTTTGAAAGAGATGCTTTTATTAATCAATCTAGTTTAAGTGAAGTTCCATTTAAACCAAATGTTGATGGTTTGCATTATACTAAGTCAAGAATCAAAACAGAAACACTTGCAGAAGTTGATGCTCCAACACAGATTATCAAACTACCATACACTAAAGATAAAATTGCCTATATTGATTATCTTGTTGTTAAAGACGGAACAAGTTCAGATACAACAAGACAAGGTAAACTAACATTAACAATTCGCAATGATGGTAATATTAATGTAACAGATAATTACAGTCATACTGGTACAAGTGATGGTGCTATTGAATGGACAGCAGTATTAGATGACTTTGATTCAACAGCAGGTAGCGAAACGGTTGTTGTAAAATATAGAAACCCAATCGGCAATGGCGCAGGAACATTGTCTTATTCTATTAGTTACTTTGCATAAATGTTTTTAGACACAAATGTCGAAGAACGAATCACCCTCTGGCGTGAATTTAGAAACACACTTGAAGGTTGTAACGACCCTTATACTAAAACTTTAGAGTTTTGGAAACAGGCTCCTGTTACAGAAAAATACTTAAATCAATACAATTCTCAAGAATGGCCAACACCATGGGAACTATTAAAAGAAAACCGGTATTGTCCCGTCGGCATACCCCTAATGATAGGATACACCCTGAAGTTAACTACTAAGTTTACCAATGTGCCTGTTTTGATAAAAATAAGTATAGACATAAAGACACAAAGATATTATAATCTAGTTGAAGTTGAAAATACTATTATTGACTACGAAAATAATTCTATTGTGATAAGTAGTGAATTACCGGACACGGTAGTTTGCCAAGAAGTAGTTGAATTATCTTAAAGATAGTAAATACTCAACTACACACGAATACAGATATAATATTAGAAAGAGGAACATTATGAACGCATCTAAAGAAATTCTTATTACCAAAAGAGACGGAAGTAAAGTTAAATTAGATTTAGATAAAATTCATTTTGTTGTAGAAGAAGCATGTGATGGACTCACAGGTGTTTCAGCATCACAGATTGAAATGAATGCGGATTTACAATTCTACGACGGAATGACTACAGACGAAATCCAAAACATTTTAATCCGAAGTGCTAACGACTTAATTAGTTTAGAATCACCTAACTATCAATTTGCCGCGGCACGATTGTTGTTATACGGATTGCATAAAACAGTATATGGTCAATATGATCACCAAACTCTTTCTCAAATTATAGATGCTAATATTGAACGCGGTGTATATGATCCTGCTATTCGTGAAAAGTATTCAGAAACAGAACTAAAAAAATTAAACACTTACATCAAACATGATCGTAATGAAGAATTTACTTATGCTGGTCTTCGTCAAGTAGTTGATAAGTACTTGTGTCAGGACAGAAGCAGTGGACAGATTTATGAAACTCCACAGTTTATGTATATGATGATTGCGGCTACATTGTTTGCTGAATATCCAAAGGAGACACGTTTACAATACGTAAAAAAATATTATGATGCGACCTCACTTTTTAAAGTCAACATACCAACCCCTGTCATGGCTGGAGTCCGCACTCCTATTCGTCAGTTTGCCAGTTGTGTTCTTGTTGATGTGGATGATACTCTTCCTAGTATTTTTAGCAGTAACAGTGCGATCGGTTATTACATTGCTCAAAGGGCAGGAATTGGTATCAATGCAGGACGAGTACGAGCGATCAATTCTAAAATCAGAGGCGGAGAAGTAGCACATACAGGTGTTGTCCCGTTCCTAAAAGTTTATGAAGCAACAGTAAGAAGTTGTACACAAAACGGTGTACGTGGTGGTAGTGCAACTACACACTTCCCATTATGGCACTATGAAATTGAAGACATTCTAGTTCTTAAAAACAACAAAGGCACAGACGACAATCGTGTACGTAAACTAGACTATTCAATTCAACTTAACAAGTTGATGTACGAAAGACTGTTGAGTGGTGGAGACATAACTCTTTTCTCGCCACACGATGTACCAGGATTGTATGATGCATTTTATTCAGGCGACAACGACAAGTTTAAAGAACTGTATGAAATGTATGAACGCAAAACGTCAATTCGCAAAAAGAAAATTGATGCACACGAACTGTTTTCATCAGTACTAAAAGAACGTGCTGAAACAGGTAGAATCTATATTATGAATGTGGATCACTGTAACAGTCACAGTTCATTTAAAGATCCAATTTATATGAGTAACCTATGTCAGGAAATTACACTACCAACTAAACCTATTCAACACATTGATGATGCTGAAGGTGAAATTGCTCTGTGTATCCTTTCAGCAATTAATGTAGGCGCACTGACACTAAACAAAGAAAATTCAGAACTTGAAGAACTGTGTGATTTGTCCGTTCGAGCATTAGAGGAAATTATTGACTATCAAGGATATCCTGTAAAAGCCGCTGAGATCAGCACAAAGGCTCGACGCTCATTAGGTATTGGCTATATCGGCCTAGCACACTACCTAGCAAAACACAAAGTCAAGTATGCCGATAAAGAAGCATGGAAACTGGTTCATGACTTAACTGAAAGTTTCCAATACTATCTACTAAAAGCAAGTAATAAACTTGCTGAAGAAAGAGGTGCTTGTGAGTACTTTAATAGAACAAAGTATAGTGATGGTATCATGCCTATTGATACATACAAGCAAGAAGTTGATGACATTGTCGGAAAGAAATTAAACCATGATTGGAAGGCTCTTAGATCTAGCATCAAAGAACACGGGTTACGCCACAGCACATTGTCCGCACAGATGCCTTCGGAGAGCAGTTCCGTTGTGTCTAATGCAACAAACGGAATCGAACCACCTAGAGGATACTTGTCCGTTAAGAAGTCAAAGAAAGGGCCTCTTAAGCAGATTGTTCCACAGTATAATCAATTAAAGAATTTTTATACACTGTTATGGGATATGCAAGGCAACGAAGGTTACATAAATATCGTTGCTGTAATGCAGAAGTTCTTTGACCAAGCCATTAGTGGCAACTGGTCATACAATCCGTTACAGTATGAAAACAACGAAGTACCAATGAGTGTTATGATGAAGGACATGCTAACAACCTACAAGATGGGTTGGAAGACAAGTTACTATCAAAACACCTATGACTTTAAAGGTGCTGAAGAAGATCACATTCAACCAGAAGGATTGGAAGATACAATGGTTGACACAAACACAAATGGTGTTATAGTTAATGGTACAAACGGGCACACTAACGGTGATGCGATCACAGAAGATGACGAACACTGCGATGCTTGTGCTATATAGGAATTTATGACAGGAAAGAAAAAGGGTAAGACAGCAAAAATGACAAAGACAGTTTTTAACCGAGAGAAGGTTGACTTTACCAAAGAACACATGTTTTTTGGAGCAGATCAAAATACACAACGATATGATGTATTCAAGTATCCGGAGTATGATAAATTAAATCAAACCATGCTTGGTTATTTTTGGCGTCCTGAAGAAGTTTCACTTCAAAAAGATAGAGGTGACTATCAAGATCTACGTGATGAACAAAAGCACATCTTTACGAGTAACCTAAAGTACCAAACACTGCTAGACAGTGTACAAGGTCGCGGTCCTTGTTTGAGTTTCTTGCCGTACTGTTCTAATCCAGAACTAGAAGGTTGTATTATTGCTTGGGACTTTTTTGAAACTATTCACAGTCGTTCATATACACACATTGTAAAAAATGTATATGCTAATCCTAGTGAAGTGTTTGACACTATTCTTGATGACGAAAAGATTATTGAACGTGCTGTCAGTGTTACAAAATACTACGACGAGTTTAATGATATTGCTAACAACTATTTTAATAAAGGTAAAGGCGATATCTATGATGTGAAAAAAGCATTGTACAAGGCAATGATGACTGTGAACATTCTTGAAGGATTACGTTTTTATGTATCGTTTGCTTGTACGTTTGCGTTTGGTGAACTTAAACTTATGGAAGGTTCAGCAAAGATTATTTCACTTATTGCTAGAGACGAAGCAACACATTTGAATCTTTCAACACACATCCTAAAGCATTGGGCAAAAGGTGATGACGATCCAGACTTTAAAAAGATTGCAAAAGAACTTGAGCCTGAAGTATACGAACTTTGGAAAGAGTGTGTTAACGAAGAAAAAGCATGGGCAGACTATTTGTTTAAAGACGGATCTATGATTGGATTGAACTCAAATCTGCTACACGCATACGTTGAGTTTATTGCTAACAAGCGATTGAAAGCACTTGGACTAAAAACAATATATGATCGCCCACTTAACACTAACCCACTACCTTGGACGCAACACTGGTTGAGTTCCGCCGGACTACAAGTAGCACCACAAGAAACAGAAGTTGAAAGTTATATTGTTGGCGGAGTAAAACAAGATATCTCTAAGGAAACATTTAAGGACTTTAAACTATGATAGAAATATACGGAAAACCTCAGTGTCCTTTTTGTGAAAAAGCAAAAAGCCTATGCGAGACACGAGGATTCAAATACACATACAAATCACTAGGCACAGATTATACTAGAGAAGAACTAATGGAACAGTTTCCTAATGCTAGAACTGTACCACAAATTGTTATAGGTGGAAAAAAGATCGGCGGCTATGATCAGTTTACAAAGTACATTGATGATACAGGTTATAACGGAACAGGGTACTCACTATAATGTTAATTGAAGCACCATACAAAAACGGCGATATAGTAACACTTAAACTTACAAGTGGTGAAGAACTAATAGGTAAACTAGAAGAAGAAAAAACAGATAGTTACAAAATTAAAACACCTCTTACACTAGTAATGGGACAACAAGGTTTAGGTCTACAGCAGTACCTATTTACAGGTGATCCTGAAAAAGCATACAACTTTACAAAAGACAAAGTGATCACAATTACAAAAACTATCAAACAGTTTTCAGATGTATATCAGCAACAAACTTCGGGCATAGTTACTGCACCTGCCGGACTAAGCGAACAACTCAAAACAAAATAAAATAAATACTTGCATGCCAAAAGTATGCAGAAAAAATGATTCACTCACAACAGGCCATATCTGTGCCGCAACTACTATACTAGACACTCCTAAACAAGGAACAGTGTATGCTAACGGTATATTGATTGCAAGAGAAACAGACCCTACAGTGTCGCATCCATTTCCGCCGTCACCACCTTGTGCACCTCATGTTGCTGTGGTAAACAAAGGCTCACCAAATGTTTTTGTTGTTGGATTACCTGTTGCAAGAGTTACAGATAGTACTGATGCAGGAGCAATGACTAGTGGTTCTCCTACAGTTTATGCTAACGGTGTTTAGGCTCTACTCCAAGGAATAGGATTTCCTTTTTCGTCAATTACTAGATCACTAGTATCTTTATATTGAGCAACCATTATACCTTTACCCTTGCCATCCGCTATCCATCTACAAGGTTTGATTTCTCTCTCGTTGTGATATCTTTTTATGTGATTAGTAATAATTCCACGTGCTTTAATTCCAGCCATTATTTTCCTTGTCCTCTATAAAACTTGTGACTGCGTTTTTTAGATTTATTCATTGATGAAAATTTGCAACGTGCTTTGGTTCCTGCTTGACTTGTTTTTTTAGGTTGCGAAACATGTCCTTCGTATGACTTATGTATTTTCATGTTATCTTCCTAGTTTCTTTGATCTACCCATAGGCAGTGGTTGAATTATTTCATATAGTCCACCTTTTTTGGCTTCCCATTCTACTCTAACTGATTTGCTTTTTGTGTTACTTTGAAAAGATTTTACTGCTTTCTTATAACTTACTGATTCTTTAGTTTCAACTTTATCACCATCATAGAAGGTGTAAGTTCGCATTTTTGCCATAACTCTCCTTTGGTTAGTTGTTGGGCATTTTCTTGAGCATTAGTTATCATTTTTTTTTAAAATACGCATATTATTACTTGACAACCCTGCAATAAGGTGCTATAAATATAAGTGTAATTGTTGACAGCATCGTATGTCACAAGAGCAGGACGAGGGGGCGGAACCCTCCACCTCCACCATAAACACATCCGCTAGGCCCATAGCCTAGTTTAGGTACATAGTATTTGGGTGTGTTTATGATGGGGGTGACACAGGATCGACTGGCTTGTTAAGGGTGAAAGAGATTACCGGTAAGGAACGACCGAGCGTATATGGGGAGACTCATGCTACTGTCCAAAACTATAATTGCAAACGATAATTTTGCATCTGAAGAGTTACGCCTAGCGGCATAATTCGACGGGGTTGGCAACTTACCTGGCAACAGAAAAGTTGCATAAATATCATAGAGAACACTACATTACCCATAACAAAAACAACAACTATTAGAACGGATTCTTCCACGCCATAGGCGATACACATTAACATAGACTACATTTAGAAGCAGAATAGGGGTGTTGGAAACAATGTCCCTATTCTTTTATCTACGGTAAATACAGTTAGGAGAACTATAAAGATATGTCAGTAAAAGTAATTGATTCATTCCGTATAATGGCCTTTCAGCAAGGTGTTAGCAGTGTAGGACAAGTTGTCGCAGATGCAGATAACGATACACTTACAGTAATTGGCGGGCCAGGAGTCAATTTCACAGTAGATCCTAATTCAGATGCTGTTACAATTAGTTTACAAAGTGCCGAAGAAATTGTAGCAAGTGCAATTGGTAGAGTTGAATTACGTGCTGATGATAGTACAGTAAGAATTGTACAAGGTGGTGAAAGTTTTGGTATTCTTGGTAATGGATTAGTAAGTACAGGGTCAAACGCTGAAGGCGATATTACAATTTCTGTAGATGACGACTTAGCAAACTATGATAACAGTGTAGCCGCATTTATATCTGACATTACAAATGAAAGCATTGGTGACCTAAATGATGTTACTCTTTCAAGTATAGGTGATGGAGAATTACTACAATGGAGTTCAGGTGCTTTTATTAATAGAACAATTACTGAAGCAGGCTTTGCCGCAGTTTCGACAAGTGGTTCGTATGGAGACCTAAGCAGTCGACCAAACATTACATTCGATGGTGACATGAGTGGTAGCAGTGGTGGTGCACTAGCCGGTGGTGCTCAAACTATTACATTAACTTTAGATACAGTAAATTCAAACGTAGGAACATTTAACACAGTAACAGTGAACGCAAAAGGTTTAGTTACAAGTGCAAGCAATGTAAACTTTGCCACAGTAGCAACAACAGGTAGTTACAATGATTTAACAGACTTACCAAGTCTAGCAGGAACATATAAATTTAATATTGCCGCAGATGATTCAACTTTAGAACCAATCAACTCACAAGAAACTGTACAGATAGTCGGAGGCACGAATATCTCAACAAGTTTAACAGATGGTGTTATTACCATAACAGGTATTAGTAATCTAAGTGAGTTGAATAATGATTTAAGTATCAGTGCTTTTCCAAATGATGTTGGTTACATTACAGTTGACCAAGTTCCGCAGACATTTGGGTTTAAGGTAGGTGCTGATGACAGCACAGCAAGAAACATTGGCAACAGTGAACAGTTTAATATCTACGGTGGCACAGCAATTACAACCACAAGTGATGCAGAAGGTAACATTACAATAACTGGTGTTGCTCAAGACTTTAGTTGGGGTAGCATTACAGGAACTCCAACAACACTAACAGGTTATGGTATTACAGATGCGGCAACATCAGCACAAGGTGCATTGGCTGACAGTGCATTACAATCAGGTGACAATGTTTCAACACTTGTAAATGATGCAGGTTATATCACAAACGCAGACATCTTTAAATTTAGTGTAGGTGCTGATGATAGCACACTACGTGAAATAACCAAAGACGAAAGCATTAAGTTTATTGGTGCTCAAAACATCACAACTGCAAGTGATGCAGAAGGTAACATTACTATTACAGGTCCAGACTTATCTGCTTACGGACAAACATTAAACACAGCAGGTAATACAGGTACAGGTAGTGTAGGTCTTACTTCAGAAACATTTACAGTGCTTGGAGTAACAGGTCAAGTGAAAGTAGATGCAAGTGCATTTGTTTTATCAATTGGATTAGAAAATCTAATTAACACAGATCTAAAAGGTAGTGTATTTGGAGATGACAGTACATTATTAGTTGACGGTGTTGGTGGTATTATTCCTAGTGCTAACATTTCAGGTACTGAAGCAACAAATTGGAACACAGCATACGGTTGGGGAAACCATGCAACAGCAGGTTATGCTTCAACAGGATATGTTGATACAGCAGTATCTAATTTAGTTGATAGTGCGCCAGGAACATTGGATACACTAAATGAATTAGCCGCGGCACTAAATGACGATGCTAATTTTGCTTCAACTATTACAACAAGATTTACAACAATAGAAAATAACATGTTCGCAATTGGTGCCGATGACAGCACATTACGAACAGTGAAACAGGGCGAAGGTATCAAAATTATTGGCGGTACCAATCTAACAACGTCAAGTGATGCAGAAGGTAACATTACTGTAGACTTTGTGAACCCAGGATATATTACAGCAGGTTTAGAAAGCGGTGATAATGTAAGTGAACTAGTTAATGATGCAGGTTACTTTACAAGATTATTTGTTGCTGGAGATGACAGTACTGTAAGAACATTAATCAAAGACGAAACAATACAATTCCAAGGTACAGGATCAACAACAACGTCGACTGATGCAGATGGTAATGTTATCATCGACAGTGGTAACGAAACTATTACACTGTTTGGTGATGTAACAGGTAGTGGTACAACTTCTATTAACGTAACACTTGCTGATAGTCCTGTTGCTCCGGGCACTTATAATAGTGTAACAGTTGATACAAAAGGTATTGTACAAAGTGGAAGTTTAATTGATTACCTAGTAGATGGAAACAATGTAAGTAGACTTACAAATGATGCTGGATATTTAACAGATGCTAGTGCAATTAATTTTGATGTTGTTGGTGACGATAGTACAGGATTTAATTTACAAAATCAAGGAACATTTCAATTTACAGGAACAGGCGGAATAACAGTAGCGGCATCAACAGACGATACTATGCCTGCGGTAACTATAGACGGCAGTGCCTTTGTACAAGTCGGAGGAAATGTAAGTTCACTTTCTAACGATGCAGGTTATTACAGTTCAGGTAGTGCAATGGTTGGTGATTTGCAAGGATCTGTTTTCGCTGAAAACTCAACAAGAGTAATTGACGGACAAACAGGAAATTTATACGGACACTTATCCGGCACTATTGATGGTGACTTAACTGGTAGTGTATATACCGACGGAAGTTCATTAGTAATTGACGGACAAACAGGAAACGTTACAACATCTGTTGCAAATATTGGACAATTAATGAATATGACAATCTTGTCGGCCGCACCTAGTAATCCTGCGGACGGTATGGTTTGTATTGCAGACGGTGATAACGTAAGTGGTTGGGATCCATTATCTAACGGAGTAAAAAGTATGGTTGTATATTTAGATAGTGGTTGGCGTGAAATTGCTGTCGGCGTGTAACACATAACATAAATAATTTTACTAAGGCAACTTAGAAGCATAGGCACATATATTATAGAGGAGTAAAGGCATGACTTTGGATAACACACAAAGAAAATCGTCCATTCTGGACACACAAACCACAGATTCGACAAAAGTGGTAAAATTGGTAAAATCAACAATTGACAAAACTCCTGAAGCAGTGTATATTAATAACAATGCTGGTAAAACTGGTATTAATAATAGAAATGGCTTAAGGAGGCAAACAATGGCAAAGAGTAAAGAAGTCCTAGAAAACATTAGAAGCATCTGCCGCAACGAATGGGGTGATGAATCTGTGTATGAAGGACCATCAGGCAAATACAAATGGGAAGTAGGCAGAGACACAGGCAATGGCATCATTAATGGTGTTGTGCGTAAATTTGTTGCTGAAGATAAAGACGGCAATGAAATTTACACAGTAGCAGGTAGTTTCAAAATCAACAACGACGGCGAAGTATCACGTTGGACAGGGTTGCCGAGACGATTCCAAAAAGAAGCAACAGAACTTGCTAAGAGTACTAACGGACATACAAACGGAGACTAATATGCTCTTTAAAGATGCGTGTGCAGGTATGACCAAACAAGACAGAATGGATCTATGGATGGATCGTCTTTCTAGTGTTGACAGAGCAATAGAAAACTCTGAAACAGGTTGGTCATTAGAATTTTGGAACAATGTTAGAAGGCAATTGGTGAGACAATTTCACTTGTTGAGTTTGGATGTCTGCGAAAAATAACATCAAAAAGTTTCTTCCAAAACTATATAAATGGTCAGCAATCTTTGGAGTGATTGCTTCCGCATACATATATGGAACTTTTCAACCTAATACTTTTGTAAAAGGCAAAATTATACATTCGGTTGAAGCAGACATTGTAGAAACAGCACATAGTTTTGGTTTACACGAACCTGCTTTTGAATACAATAACGAAGAATCATTTGTTGTTGCAGTCAAAAATTGTATTGATTTTATTAACTTCAAAATAGCACCTAGCAGTAGAGTTCCTAGTGCAATTATAATTGGAATGGCAGGAGTTGAAAGTGCTTGGGGTACAAGCAGATTCGCAGTTGACGGCAATAATCTATTTGGTATTAGAACATGGGATCCTAAAACACCTCAACTTAAACCTTTGGATATACCAGATGCACGTTTTGGTGTAAGAGTATTCAAAACCAAATGCCAAAGTGTACAGGAAATGATTAGATTGTTAAATGAACACAGTGCATATAAAGAATTTAGAAAAGAACGTTCAGTACAGTATGCCAACGGAGATTGGGATTATAAACATCTGCTTGATCAACTTGACGCATGGAGCACAAATCCAGACTATGCGGAAATAGTTTTTGAAGCAATTATTCGTAGACAATTACCATAAATGGAGTTACAATAACACTATGACTATGCATCTAGCACAGGGTCTTACTACCCTGAACACAAAAAAGCGTAAGGCAAAGAAACTTACTGAAGCACAACGCAAGAAGTATGAAACACAATGGCGACAGCACAATAAAGATTGTCGTAAGAAACATCTACATGATTTTCAGTTTGATACTCTAGAAGATTATATTGCTTATTGTAGAGGACAGTATAAGCCTAAACGTAAAACAGAAACAGTAATGAATACTCCATGGCATTATAGTGGACCTACTGTTAATAGAGAAACAAAAAATATTCCAAGTTTAAAAAGTAAACATAGTTTTGCACCGGCAACTAAAAAAGAACGCATGGTGTACACAGGCGAACGCAAATTAGTTGGCATTGCAATGATGCATAAATCCAATCTTGTTCCTGTATTTGCGGACGACGACGATAAGACAGGACAAAAACAAGCAACTGAGATAGCACAAATGAGGAG
>Ga0222718_10003710_pt1 | contig 12999 bp, 5 predicted proteins | sample C33_27DmetaG_FD_165045 | JGI IMG/M metagenome (GOLD analysis project Ga0222718, IMG submission 165045) | Estuarine water microbial communities from San Francisco Bay, California, United States - C33_27D | ecosystem: Environmental > Aquatic > Marine > Unclassified | place: USA: California... | reverse complement strand
TAATTCTTGGTTCATTTTATGGGTTAAATTCTAAAACTATGTTTGCTACAAATGTCTTATCGTCAGAAATCATACCTTGAATAATGCCTTTTCCTTCTCTTAGTGAGATACGTTTGCAATCAAAAAGATATTTTTGGTCATCAATAGAAACTTGAGTCACACAGGCGTTTATTCCAGATTCTACATTGATAATCTCGTATTTAACGATTTTATCTTGTAGGTGCTGACTAGCATTATTTGTTCCTACAACTTTAAGGGTTTTTTCCATTTTTTCTTTATTATACCATAGGACGGTCTCATCCTCATTATTTAATATTATAGCTCTTTTGTCGTATCTATCAATCCATTTTTTATAAGAATCAACTTTAAATGTTCTTCTGATTGCGGAGGCAAAATATTTGTTATTGTCTGTTCTTATATGATCCATTATGGCGTATGCAGCTTCAAATGTCTTTTTCAAATATCTGGGCCTCTTAGAAAATATGAATTGAATCATGTTGAAGTTGTCACACTCTTTATTGAAAATGTAGAGTATATTATCACCATTATCTTCAGCTGTGTAAATTTGGCATTCTGAGCAAAAGTTATTAAAATACTTCCTTATTGATTGTTCTCTCATTGTTCTAGAGCCTAAGCAGAATGCATTAAAAGGTTTAGATTTGAAGCAAAAATCTTTGAAGTCGATCCAAGCGTCTTCTTGGTTTATTAAATGTTTAATTATCATTTATACTGGTTATAATAAGAGAAAAGGTGTAATATTAAATATGGCGGCTGAAGGTAAAAATGAAGTAGCGAGAAGTCTGTTGGATTTGCAACCAACAGCTATACTAGAATTATACAAAATATACCCAGATATAACGAATGCGCCTTCAACTTTTTTCACTTTTCATGGAGGTTCTGTTTTTGGGGGTAATGTGACTTGGCAAGGTATTCAATATATACCGATCCCCGTAGAATCTGAAGGTTTCGGAGTCTTTGCTGATGGTAGCTTACCTAGACCTAAAATAAAAATATCTAATGTAGATAAAATTATCACCTATTTTTTGGAGAAGTATAAAGATTTTAAAAATGCCAAACTTTACAGGAAGAAGGTTTTCGTAAAACATTTAGACGATTCAAATTTTGATGGATCAAACCCTTTTGGTTTAGCTAACTCAGAATCAGAAATCTCAGAAGAAAAGTATTTAATAGGGCAAAAAATTCAAGAGAATAAATCTTTTGTTGAATTTGAGTTGAATTTGCCTTTAGACTTGGATAATTTTGATGTTAATCACAGAACTGTAAACGCTAAATATTGTTATTGGCAGTATAGAGGTTTGGGTTGTAGATACAACGGGAAACCAATAGAAAAAGATAACGGAGAGGCTTTTTTGGATGCTTCTGGTGTTCCTGTAGGATTGAATATAAATGAAGAGTTCGATTCTGAAGATAAATTCTATGAATCTAATAAAGCTTATTCTGCTGGAGATGCAGTTTACCTAGAAAATAAAAATGTAATTATTGATAGGAATGTAGTTAATGATCCAATTTATCACAAAATCTGGTATGTATGTGTTAAATCTCACTCTGGAAACCAAAGTCCCGAAGATAACCCCTCCTATTGGCAAAAAGATGGTTGTACAAAAAAAATAGAAGCTTGTCAAAAACGTTTCTCTAGTACCAGTCTAAAGAAAATTTTTGTTGGCAGTTCTTCAGCTTCGTTTGATTATATGCATTTAGGCAGAGGTCTCGCAGCTTTGTTTTATAGTGACGACTCTGCTGTGCGTTATCCTTTTAATACAGCATCTCCATTTCAATGGACTGTTACTTTGTGGGCTAGAGGTTCCAAACAGACTGCTGATGGTTTTGATGTTACATCCAATCCATCTATTTTTGCGACACAAACTTTACAAAGAGATAGTAATTTTGATTTCTCAGTTGATAGCTCTAGGAGTGTTAATGGCAATATTAGAGCTAACCTATTCTTTTCTAAAGATGGAGAGGGTTTAGACTTGGATTTTGCCACCATAAAATCTAGCGGAACTCACTCCACAGCCCACAAAGCTCAAGCTGGATTTGCAGATGAAAATAAATTTTACTTTTTGGCTTTTAGAGCTTCTATTTTAGATGGGGTGCATAAAATAGAAATTTTAGTGAATCCTGAAAGAGATCAGTATGGTAATTTATCTTTCTTACAAAGGAGGGTTATTGATTCTACAGCTTTCATTGGAGCTGATTTCTTTTCTTTATTTGCTGATAGTAATACTATATTTAATGATAGAACTTGTTTTGCTGGGGATATAGCTCAATCATGTATATGGAGAAGAGTTTTAAATAATGATGAAATTATAGGTTTAGCGACTAATAAAGCTATTTCTCAGCAGGATTATTATTTAACAGATAACGGACTACAAAAAAGAGTTGATGAATACTCTAATTATGTCCCCACTAGATACAACGAAGCTACTGGTTATTTAGAGGATTTAACAGGTGACGGTGATTTAGTAGCTTGGTATGATATGAATACGGGCTTACATAGTAGTGAGTGGGTTTTGTTGGATGAGCATATTGGGGATTATCATTTGACGGGTTACCCCTTATATGCAAATGGAAGCAATAGCGCTTACGCTAGATTTGAGAAAAGGACAATTGAATATTCTCAAGCTACATTCGAAGACTTTGTCCCTAACCAAAATGCTGATTATGTGTTGCCGTTTGGGGCTTTCCCGGGGACGGATGGGTATGACTATAAATTTGGAAACAACAAAATATGAATTTTAAAAAAGCTTTTCAAAATATTGTAGACACTTCAGAATCTAACGATTATATAGAAGTTTGTGGTTTTTTGGGTTTTGATAAAGAAAAAGAGGAGTATGTCGTTCAGCATCAAAAAAATATATCTGAAAATCCTGTTCAGCATTTTATGATAGACCCTTTAAACTATTTAATATTTAAAGAATCTTATGAATTATTAGCTGTTTATCATAGCCATATCGAAGGAGATGAGAATCCATCTGAATTTGACGTAAAAATGTCAGATACTTGTTGTATACCCTTCCTAATATATAGCGTTGAAACTAAAAAATTTAATCTTTATCAGCCACAAAATCTAGAAACAGATGTAAATATACTCAACAGGTTTAAGGAAGACTATGACAACTATTAGATTACATGGGATTTTAGCCAAAAAATATGGCGAAGTCTTTAAAATGGAAATTAACAAGCCTAGAGATGTTATTAGGGCTATTGATTCTAATAGGGAAGGCTTTAGAAAAGCTGTTATAGATCTTCAAAAACAGGGATTTTCTTACGAGCTGGTAGTTAATAAGAAAAGACTCAACAAAGAAGAGTTTTTAAACAGTAAAAATCCACAAGAGATAGATTTTGTACCTTTTATTGTTGGTTCTGCTGATTTTGGAATGGCAGTCCTATTTATGCTAGCTAGTACGGCTATACAATATGCTTTAATGGACCCGGGGGTTATTGACGGGGGAGAGTCTACTGTTGGTGGGTCAGAAAGCTCTTTAACATTTAACAATAGTCAAATAAATCTCACATCTCAAGGTTCTCCTTTACCTATTGGCTACGGTCGATTGAAGGTGGGTTCTAGCGTTATTCAGTCTTCTGTAAAGTCAATACCTCAAACGGTGGATACCATATCTGCTATGACAGTAGGGGGAGCAGGTTTTGAAGTTGATATTTCAGATGCATCTATTTAAGAAAATGAATCACTTATCCAGAAAAAAAAGGTTACATGGGGCGGGAAGTAAAAAACCCGAAGTAAAACCTGCGGTTTTAAACCCTCCTAAGATAGGAGATTTTCAGTTTGGCGCTTCTTTTAGCTTCCTTGAGACTCTAGATCTTATTTCTGATGGCCCTATTGAAGGTTTGGTAGATAATAAAGGTAATCTTTTACCAGATAATTACACATCTAGGGGTATATATTTAGATGATACTCCTGTTTCTATAGCTTTAGATTCAGAAGTTGATATTGATTATGAGCAATCTATAGAAGAACTACAAAACATTTCTCTAACAATAGATAGCTTTAGTAACTTAAATGATGAGGGGGCTAGTGTATCCACTTTTGGAAAAGGTGGCGGTAGATTTTTACAAGGTAAATTAAACTTTTTGAGCTTGGTAGATGGGATATCACCTTTTTTGTCCCCTGATTTGTCCACAAGGCGTGGATTCAGAACCGTATCGAAAGGTTTTAATTACAATGTTAACACTTCGGAGTGGCATGGATTTCATGCAGTGTTTCCTAATGAAAGCTCTTTAAGTGCGTCAGATTTTGCTGTGGTTTTTGAAAAAGATACAAGCATCAGAATAGGCAATTTTAGACAAGCTGAAAGCGTAGATGGAACAGTTGCCCATGCTGCTAAATATTTTTTTAAAGAGAAGACGGGTTCTGATTTCGAAGTTTTAAATAAAATTAGAGAAGCGTGGAATCTTTATGGGCCTGACCCAGAAACTAAAGTTATTCAAAATAAATTTATGCACGATTTAATTCTGCGTAAAATGAATTTTATTTTTGGCCCTGATTGGGAAAGAAAAACAGATCAAGAACTTCATGAAAAGCTTTTTGATAAAGGTGGATACTGTTTGATTTATTATCCTGATAGAGATTTGCTTTCAGGTCAAACTTCTATTGAATTTACAGAACCTAAGTCAATTAATTTTGACTTTATTAAAGTTGTAAATGGGAATGAGGTTAAAGTTAACTTTTCTCAGGGTACAAAAATTGCAAATTTGCTGATGCCAATATTTGATGTCGATGGTAACTTACAGGTCAATTCACCACTTCTAGGAGGTATATTTATTTTTGTTGACCAAGCAGAATCTGTTAATTTTTTTGAAGGTGTAGATGAGGATGGCGCTAAGTATACTTCGAAGGATTACGAAATCAATGAGATTATAAAAGAATTAAAAACTATCACAAAATTATCTCTTTCTCAAAATAATATAGCGGAAAAATCTAAATATAATTATAATAACGTTCTTATAGAAACCAGATTAGGCAAGGAAACTCAACAACCGTTTAGTTTTTTCAATAAAGTTCATATAGACAAGACGATAGATAGGAATATTTATGGCCCGTTTAAATTACTTGGTCAAGTTCAAAGGTTAGCAAGAAACACTGCGCAAAATAAAGAGGACTTTAAAATGGAGCTTTCTAATTACGATGGCCCTTGGCCCAGTAATAATGAACCTAATGATGCAGATCGTATAATATCCTTAGATTCTAGAGGTTTGCCTACTAATGAGGGTAGTAATGATACAGTGCGTGTTGGAAGTTCAACTAGAGATAAAGATTTTTCATCTTGGAATTCTCAGAATAGGCAGCTTCAAACCGAAGAGGAAGCTACTCCTATCACCCACATAATTCAGAACCCTAATGTATCAGATGTATTTATTACATTAAAAATTAACAGCCTTTTCGATACTGTGGAGAAGCAGTATGGAAGCGATGCTAAACACTTCAAATTGGGAGATAAATTACCCGCTATATTAAATGTTGAAGTTGAAGTTGGTAAAGTCTTAGGGGATGGAAGTCTTAGACCTAGTGATACAAGGGTTTATAGAATAGCAGCTCTTATTGAAAGTCCAACCTTACTAGATATAGGTAATCCAGACGCTTTAGCGCAACCCAAACAATACAAACATGTAAGAGATTTAAATAATGGAGGAGTTATAGCTGATGTTTCTCAATCTTTTTCACTACCTAGTGTCTACAGTGTTTCAAACAGCAATGTTAATTCTTCCGTTGAAAAAAGATACATAAAAGTTTCTAAGCTTTCTACTGAGACTTTTTCTATTTTAATTTCGAAAGATGTATCTTTATATAAAGTTACAGAAATTATTCCAGTAAATTTAACTTACCCATTTTCAGCTATAATAGGTACAAAAATAGATTCAAAAAGTTTTTCATCTATCCCCCAAAGGACTTTTGATTCTAGATTGAAATTAATAAAAATACCTAACAATTATTATCCTACACAAAATACAGGGTCGAGAAAAGATAAAAGGTATTTCAATACGGTTTCTGAATTCACAAGCTCTGAAGAGGAAAATAAAAAAATATATAAAGGAGACTGGAATGGAGGTTTTAAAATTGGATGGACTGATAACCCCGCTTGGATATTATATGATTTATTAACAAACCCTAGATATGGCTTAGGTCAATACATAGAACCTCAAGACATAAATAAATGGGAGCTTTATAAAATAGGAAGGTTTTGCGATGCTGTTGATTCTAATGGGGTTTTTGAGGGTGTGCCTGATGGCAGGGGAGGATTAGAGCCTCGATATTCATGCAATATAATATTTCAAAGTGATGAAAAAGTATTTGATTCAATTCAATTAATTTCAAAACTATTTAGAGGCCACACATTCTTTAGATCCTCAGAGGTATCTTTTTCAGACGAAAGAATCAAATCGGCAATAGCTACATTCAACAATAATAATGTAAAAGATGGAGTATTTAGTTACTCAACACTTAGGAGAGATCAGCAATTTAATACTGTAGAAGTTTCTTATTTAGATAGATTTGAGAATTTCTCTCCGAAAGTAGAAACTGTAGAAGATGAAGAAGATATACGTAGTCGAGGAGTGTTCAAAAAGAGGATAGATGGCTTGGGTGTTACTTCAAGAGCTATGGCAAGAAGAATGGCTCAACATCTCATATATAGAACAATCAAAGAGAATCAAAGAGTAGTTTTCACTTCTGGTTTAGAAGCTTTACTTTGTCAACCCGGTGATCTGATTATTGTTGACGATGATCTTAAGAATGAAAAATCAAACTTTGGTAAGATTTTGGAGGTAGACGTTGATACTGAATTTATAAGGCTTAGTGGCCCTTATAGCTCTTCATCTATGCAAGGGACTTTAACAGTTTATAACCCTACTGGTGAAGACTCTATTAGTGATTTAAATGATAAGTCAGTATTAAAAAGATTTAGGGCGGAAAGTTTTTCTGTTACGCAAAGTTTTGAAACGGACTTTGATATTTACACAGGTTTGTATGAGTTCTCTGGATATACTGAAGGTTTTGATACTACAGAAGATACTGATCTATACGAGCAATATGCTTTATATACAGGTACTGGAGACAACATCTTATATTTTAATAATGACTACACAGGTTGGATATTTGCGACAGGTTTAAATGAGAGTGATGATCATTACATTGCTCAAGATACAGGTATTGAAAACTTAACAGAACTAAATACTGGCAAACTTGTTAATTATGATACTTCTGCCGCAAACAAAAGAGATACTACAGAATTTAATATATCAGGTTATATTAGCGGAGATTTAAATCCATTAAATAGTAGGGGTATATTAGAATCTGAAATAGCATTGAATTCAGAACCTCACATTGTAACCTTGACCGCCTCAGTAGTAAATTCAACAGGTGATGGCTCTTATGTTAGCGGTGTCGATGCGGCTCAATATTTGCCATTTATTAAATTAGGTAGTCCATATAGATTTGATTTAAAAAATGCTGACAATATACTCTATAAAATAGAATCTATAAAAGAGAATAGCCCTAATGAATATTTAGTTGCAGCTAGTAAATTTGAAACTGGCAAGTTTTCTCTTATAGAAAACGACATCTCTCTTGAGAGGGAAGAGAATACATTTGATTATAATGTAGCTACACAGATAGGAGATACTACTTATATTACTTTAAGTAGCCCAGAAAATTTAACAATAAGTACAGGTCAAGGAACAGAAGCTGACACTATTTATATTAGTGGTGATTGGGATAATGTGACAAATAATTATGGATACGAAACTATATTACGATTCCCCAACAAAAGCTCTCAAACTTCAGGGGTGAATGAAGATGTAACATCAGTGGTTTTTGATAACTTATCTGCTGTTGGAAATTACTCTTTAAGTGTAAAAGCTTTGGGAGATACTTCAACAGTTAACAAATACTTGGATTCAGACTTTTCCACGGTTAGATCTTTTATATTGTATGACAAGGTTGATGACTTTGATAAATCTTTCACAAAAATAATAACGTTTAGGTAAAATGGCTTACAATTACAGCGGCGAAGGGGAAATATATAACACTGGACTATTTGAATTTGAGTCTGTATTCACTGTAGATGAATCAGATTTGAATTCTGTAGCTAGTGGTAGTGGAGTGCATTTAAATAGGGCTGTAGAAATAGATTTGGGTATTCTTGATAGATCTAGTGGAGATGTCTCGACCCAGCCAGATTTCCTAGATAATTCATATGTTCAAAAAATAGATGTAGACATATTAGACATAACTGGGGGAGTTAAGTATTCTGATTTTTTAGTTGATTACAAAAGTAATTTTTTAGCTTTTACTGAATATGATAACTTTAAAGTATTTGGTGATTATGCCAAACATTTTGGGGTAAAAATTAAATTAGAAGATAGGAATTCTGGAGTACATACTTCTGAATTTTACTTTTATGGTAATGAGCCAATTATAAGTGGTATCGCTGTCCAAGACTCTACGGGGACAACTTCTCACACAGGATCTCTAAGTTCTAAAACTGCCGTAAATTCAACTGGTCAAACAGGAGCTTTGACTACTACGGTAACATTCCTTAATGATACTAATTACATCTCTTTCGATAGGTTAGATATTTATTATACTGATACTTCTGATTTTGACTTAAACTTAAATCCTCAACCAGCTTTTTCTAGGAACTTAACCAATAATAATACCCAATCTTTTGATCTTAATGAGGGGGATTTACCGAATGGAGAGGCTGTATATTTACATTATGTGCCTTATGGTAACTTAGGTTCTGGAGATTCTTGGTCAGTTGGTCCTTATACCTTTGCTGATAATCCTATAACTGATGAGAACTTCTTAACAACTGACGATACTGGTATTTTCCTCACTGGTGTCACCAGCGGTGACATTACAGGAGCGTTAGGTTACACCCCTCTTTCTTCGGAAACCGACGATCAAACACTTGATGAAGTTCTCACCCAAGGGAACACCTCACAGAGTGGAATTACCGTTGGTTCCTCTACTATTAGTGGAGACTTAGACGTTAGTGGCGCTCTTACGGTTACCAATGATGATACTGGAGTATCTGATATATTTTCGGTTGACGGTGTCAACGGTCGTTTATTCGGGGTGACTGATGAAGTCACAGGCACCATCTTCTCTGTTAATGATGCCGCTGGTCTCCCAATCCTAGAAGTGGAATCAACTTCTACTTATGATAAAATTACAATTGGAGAATATGGCACAGACGCATTAGTTATTAGTGGGACGAATAGTGCGATCTTTAATGTAGACGTTGATATTACTGGTGGGTTGGATGTCACAGGAGACATCACGATGGCGGGTAATACGGTCCTTACTGGTATCACCAGCAGTGATGTTACTGATGCTTTAGGTTACACACCAGTAGATGTTAACGATACAGGCGACTTTGTGACTAGTTCAGAGACGGGTAGTTTTCTTACTGCTCATCCAAGTATCGCAGCAGCGAGTAGTAGCGACAACAGTGCGAGAACGTATATTCAAGACGTTCTACTTGATAGTTTTGGTCACGTTACAGGTTTGAACACCTCTTCTGAGTCCACAGATCCGAATTACTATCTTACGGGAGTTTCCAAAGCTGGTAACGTATTTACCTTTGAAGTTGATGGCGCTACAAATCCAACTTATACCCTCACAAGCGGTGACATCACGGGCGCATTAGGTTTCTCACCTATCTCTACAGAGACTGACAGTCAAGATCTCGATAGTGTACTCGGTTATGGAAATAGCTCTGAGTTGGGAATTATCGTTGGCGACATCAGTGGTACATCACTTGACATCACTACTGACGTTACTGTTACAGGAGACGTTGAGGCTGACGAATTTATCGGCGACTTACGAGGAGCTGTATCATTCAGAGCAAAGGCTGGAGAAGCATTATCTGCTGGAGAAGTCGTTTATATTTCGGGTATTGATGGAAACACTACGGTTGTAGCAAAAGCTGACGCAAATGATCCAAACAAGATGCCAGCATTTGGGGTTTCAAAAGAAACAGTAAACGCTAACGCGAACGTTCGGGTTGTCAATTTTGGTTCTATTACTAATTTAGATACAAGCAATTATTCTGAAGGCGACGAATTATTTGTTAGTGATATAGCTGGTCAACTAACTGGTATTGCACCTACTGGAGAAGCTTCCGCTCTTCAGAAGATGGCTAAAGTGACGAGGTCAGACAACTCTGCTGGTTCTATTACCGTAATGGGTGCTGGTCGCTCCAACGCCGTTCCCAACCTAAACGAAGGTCGTTTATTTGTTGGTAATTCTAGTAATGAGGCTGTAGCAGATGGTACTGTTTTTGTTGATATTGCTAATAGTAGGGTTGGTATTGGAACAACTGATCCGTCAGCTCAACTTACGATAAGTAAAAATTCATCATCGACTTATACTTCTAGTGATGCTGGGACAGCGACTGGAGATTTGGTTCTGCAAAACAATAATCAAACTGTAAACAATTTCAATAGAATATCATTCCAAACACCTTCTGCTAATTCTGGTGGAAATATATTGGATGCTGCTAGAATAACAGCTATTTATTCTGATCATGGAGGAGCTAACCCATCTGCACATCTATCTTTTGAAACGAAAGAGGACGCTGGTACGATGTATGAGCGAATGCGGATTGATTCTGACGGTAACGTTGGTATAGGAACGACTAGTCCGAGTAGAAAATTTGAAGTCCACGAAGGGAATGTCTATTTAAAAGTGGGGGCGCAATCAGGCTTCGCAGATGTTTACGGCCCTATTTTAACTACCAACTCAAACTCTATAGTTGCGCCTGAAAGAGTATATCTAGCAGCTAGCCAAGCATACATCCGTAGAGAAAATATAGGTGGCCAAGGTCTTACACTTCATGGGGACACTTTCTCTAGGTTCACTTACTATAACGGTAGTGGTACTGTAGAAGCTCTACGAATCGACAATGCTGGCAACGTTGGTATAGGAACAACGACTCCAAGAAGTAGCTTGGATATTGGGGATAGTGATTTATACATAGGTAATCACCCAACGACAAGGAAGATCTATTTTGGAGGTACAGCTAACTACTTTACAAGGGGAGCCATCCATACTACTCAGACTAATTTAGGGTTATACAATGACTACGCTACTGGGTATATTACCCTTAATACAAACTCAGGAGAAGCAGTTAGAGTCGATGAAGACGGCAACGTTGGTATAGGAACAACTAGTCCAAGCGCACCTCTAGATATCTCATCTAGTGCGACAGGAGGGACTACTATCGAGTTAGATAACACATCTACAGGAGGACGTAATTGGACTCTATACTCTTCTGGATCGGGAAATAGTTTCGGCGCTGGTAAGTTTGCTTTGTACGATGCAGATGCAGCAAGTGTGAGAATGCTTGTCGATACGTCTGGCAACGTTGGTATCGGAACGACTAGTCCTGATAACAGGTTGGAAGTGGTGGGTCCATACGCAGCTACACCTCTTAAAGTTCTAAGGCATGGTGATTACGGGAATGTTATACAAATAGGGAGAAACGGTGTTAGTGAAACAGCTAATATAGGTTATCCAGCAGATTCTACCATCAATTTTTCTACAGCGGGTAGTGAAAGAGTGCGCATTAATTCCTCTGGCAACGTTGGTATAGGAACAACGACTCCGAACGCTAAGCTTAATGTGTTAACTTCTGGTTCAGGAGTTTCATCTCTAAGATTAGATAGTGATTCTACTAATGATTTATCCTTTAATCACTATACGGGTTATTCTACTTTAAGAGATAATACACTAAGTAGTAATAGGATGTTATTTTTTGATAGCGGAAAAATAAATTTACCTTACAACTTGGGAGTAGGCTTATCTGGAGCAACTCAACCTTCTTACACACTAGATGTTCAAGGTTCTGCCCATATAGCTTATAACTCATCTAATGAAAACAAGTTTATACAATCTAATGGCAGTATTGGTTATGGTCATATAATTCCATTTAATAATGCTGGTAATTTTGAATTCAATGCAAAATACACACTTGGTGATGCAGATTATGTTTTCCTTGTCAACGATAGTTCTGAACTATTAAGGATAAAAGAAAATGGCAACGTTGGTATCGGAACAACGAGTCCAAATGGTAATGCGTCCAAAACGACATTACACATTAACAGTGATACTAATGGTGCTGCTATAAGATTAAGCCAGTCAAGTAATAGCTCCTTAATTAGATATGATGATACTGATGGTTTACAGATTGGAACCATAGCTAGTAAAAAATTATCTTTTGAAACTGGCGATACAACAGCTATTACTATTGATACGGATCAAAACGTTGGTATAGGAACGACAAATCCGACCTACAAGCTAGAAACCATAGGAAGTGGTTATTTTGGTGGCTTGTTAAGGACAAAGAATACGGGTGACAGTAGTGAAATTAATCTTATCCCAACTGGGGGTTCTCCGTATATTCAATTCCTTCGTGGAGGCTCTACTGATTGGAGAATTAAGTCTGGTGGCAATGGTAGTTACCAAATTCTCGACACTTCTATAGGCGGAACTTCGGTGATGACCGTTCAGGCAAATGGTAATGTTGGTATAGGGACAACGAGTCCAAGCAGTTTACTAACTGTAGTAGATTCAGGTGGAACGGGTTTAGAATTCATACCTCAAGACGCTTACAACAGGAACATTATATTCAGTTACAAGAGATCAGCCTCCACATACAAACAATTAGTTTTAAGTGCTAATGATTTCTCTTTCGTTACAGGAGGAGTTCATGACAGAATGGTCATTGAAAACGGAGGCAACGTTGGCATAGGAACAACTGGTCCTAATGCTTTATTAAATGTTCAAGGAGATTCTGATCCAACAATTTTAATAAATGCAGAAACAGGAAACTCCACAAATAGTGGTAAACTTGCTTTCGCTGAGACGGATGGTGGAGCGCACCAAGCGTGGATGAAGTATGATGGTTCTGCTAATAGGTTAGAAATAGGAACGGCACAAGTTTCTAAAGCTTTCGT
>Ga0222718_10003709_pt1 | contig 12999 bp, 19 predicted proteins | sample C33_27DmetaG_FD_165045 | JGI IMG/M metagenome (GOLD analysis project Ga0222718, IMG submission 165045) | Estuarine water microbial communities from San Francisco Bay, California, United States - C33_27D | ecosystem: Environmental > Aquatic > Marine > Unclassified | place: USA: California... | reverse complement strand
CGTTCTCTAAGTAGATAATATTTCTACGAGCAAAATCTTCTGAAGTTACAAACTTCTTTTCAATTGAAGTATCGTGATTTCCAGCAACAAATATCTTATATTGAATTTTTAATGAAGCAAACCAATCCATAAAACCTCTTACCTCAACTTCATTTGGATAGGGGTCTTTTGGATTAGAACAATCCCCACTAAAAATCACCATATCAATATCAGCTGGAACTCCCAACAATCTATGATAAGTGTGTGTATCTGATATGTGCCAAATTCTCATTTTATATTCCGATTATAATCTCCCACTTTAACCAACCTATGATGAGTTCTAAATCACCATTAAGAGTTCGAGTGTGAGTTAATTTAATAAAGGGGAGTAGATAAACTTGTCCCCATACTTCACAATAAGTTACTTTCATTATTTTGCCCATTTACCTCTCTGAACTAACTGAGAGATGATTCCATATACTGATAAATCTTCATAAGTATCTTGGATATTTTCACCAACTTCATCTGGTTGTCCTTTAACAACTAACTGAAGTAATCTTTGGATTTTATCGTTCTTTCTAAACCACAATCCTGTCAATGCTACTTTAATATCATCTTCGGTTTCTAAAGATGAACCAACTGAAATGTTGCCTGGCCCATAGTTTCTTTGTTTTTTACAAAATGTTTCATACATCTCATCTAAGATTACTTTAAACTCTTTACAAGTTTCTGGGTAGGTTCTTTCACAAAATTCAACTGCCGTTTCTCCGTATTGTACTTTATCTTCCATATTTTAATTTGATGTTTATCCACAAATATACGAAAAATATTTTACAATTCCAAACCCTTTCAACTAAATTTTCAAAAAGTGAAAAAAGTTGAAATTTTTTTTATGTTTGGTGATTTTGGTCTATATCTATATACACTCACATAAAAGACTCTAAGGTGAAGCTATGAGTTTAAACGCTTCCAAACTTCAATCAGAAACGATTGTTGGACCGAGCAAATATTCCTTTTGATTTTTCGGACACAGTGACAACGGTGCAAGACAACTATTAAATAAAAATTTAAAATAAAAATTTAGACAAGACAACTAAAGTACTTCATAGTTAAACTGGTCAATTCTTCTTACCACCCTATATATTCTACTTGTCGGGTCGTTAGAATCCAATTCATCTCTTTTAGTTTGTGCTTCAGATTGAGTATCATACTCATCAACGGTATCTTCACCATTTAACTTATAAACCCAAATCTGTCTTTTTGCCCAATTCGGGTCAGTTCCATTATCAACAGGAACTAATTGTTTTTGTACTGCGTATTCTTTCATACCTCTACTCCTCTTTTTTTAAGTTCTCTTTGTATTTGATTTTTCTTCTTTTTATAGGAAGGTGTGCCATATAACTTTATCAACTCCTCAGTACTCGCTCCACTTAAAGTATAATGCTTCCAAAACCAATTATTGGTTTGTCTCCCGTTCTTATCTCTAATGTACTCTTTAGTACTGGGTTTTAATTTTCCTGGCATTATATTAGTTCTTTTTGTTTTTAATTAAATCAGATAGTTTTATCCTTTTATTACCTTTTCTTTTTGTTCTTTCCCTATTAACAGGTCCTGATAAATATCTCAGAGAAACTTTATCCGTAATTTTTTTATTTTCTTTCATAATCGTTTCGTTAAACGAATCTGGTTCTTGGAATTCTATTACTGTAAGTTGGTTACCATTAGGTCCCATTTTCTTTTGTATGGATTTTACCTTTAGTTTAGATTTAGGACTTCTTAAAATTTCCATTTCTTCCAAAAAACCATCATCAGCAGCCGATGGGTCTCCATCTATAAAAAGTCCTCTAACTTCACTATTTGAATTTGGTAAAATTCTAAATAATATGGAATCATTATCACTATCGATATTTGAATCTAAATTAGAAGTACCACTAAACTTTCTAGCCACTTTGCCTGATAAACTAAATCCACTACATCCATGCGAATCCTTACCTGGTATTTCAGCATCTTCACCAACCCTATACATACTAAGGATTTGTTCGGTTACACCTTTAGGTACTGATATACCCCTTTCCAATGGTTGTTTTATTTTTACAACCGATTGATGTGCCATAGAAGATAATCTTTCATTTCGTTTTACAACTTCCTGTCTTTCTTTATCATTATCGGCATATGTATAAGCATCATAACCACCTTTTATTTTCCAAAAATCTATATCATTTTCCAATTGTTTTGTTTCTTTTTCAGATAATGATTTTCTAAAATTCATATGTGATTCTTGAACTTCCGCAGCATATCCATCCATATTTTCTATAACATCACCACTTTCCATATAAGATGATTCCCATTTTTTAAAATCTTTTTCGGTTTTAATTTCTGAGGTATCTAACTTATAAGATAACTTCTCAACAGGTACATATGGTATCGGTTTATCTGATTTAGTATATCCATCGCTATATTTTCTTTCTTTAGGTGGCTTTCCAAAATCAAACTTTGGCATTAAATCTTTGATATTAATTTTCGGTAAAGGAACATCTACTTTAGGTTTTTTACTTTTAGAATCTACAGCCTTTTTACTATTAGGATGTTTCTTAATATAATCACTTTGTTCTTCAGGAGATAACTTATCCCACCAATCCTCTAATAAGATATCTCTAAGTTTCATATTAATTTATTTTTCTTTAAATATTCAAACATATCATTAGCAATCATTTCACCCATATCTACATCAGAAGGATAATGTACTTTTGCAATTACTCTACTTCTAGCGATATCTCTACCTAATTTCAAAAATTTTCCTCTATATAAAGGATTTTTGTAAGCTAAATAATTACCAATCAATATTCCTTGTGTAGAGTGACCCGACGGATATGATGGTGAATCGGATGTAGTATCTTCGATTTCGTTAGTATCTAAATCTATGTTCAGTAAAGGTGCTAATTTATAAGGTCTTGGTCTGTTGTAGTGATATTTTAAATCCAATACTATACCGCTAACTGAATCCTTTAATTCTTTTATCTCTTTTTTAGGAAAATCTAAATCTAATTCTTCACATAATTCTTTAAACGATTCCTTTACCTTATCCATTTTTAAAGTAAATTTATCATCAGACGGCATTTGTGATAATCTAATTAACTCCTGCATTGTTCTCATAGATTCATTTTTATATGGAGGCATATTTTTGTATCGCTCATATTTGAATCCAGACAAAATAGATTTAGGAATTTCAGCAATACGGTCAGCGTGTTTTGGTTCAACCGAATCATTATTGGTTAATCCATAAATCTTTCCCACATTTTTGAAATCGTAAACTAACATACCTATAAATATGTTATTCTATAATAATAGTAGTTTTTGCTATTTCTAAACTATCGTTTACCAATGATAGATTTAATTCTCCCTTTGGTAGAGATTTTATATAAAGGATTTTTGTGTTTAATCCCATTGTTGGGGTGAATGATTCTTTTGTAATTACTGAATTATTTTGATGAGATATAATCAGAGTATGTTCTTCAGTTGTTGATACTTCAAATGAGAACTCTTGCCCATCAACCACTTTAGACATTGATTCCTCAAATATCATTTCGTATTGTGGATATGGTTCAACAACCATCAGTTCATCCTTTTGACAAGATAGTAAAATCAGTAATAAAAACATTAAACTCTTTCTCATTTTATTATTACATTTATTATGTTAGCATTTCCATCAACCACTTCCGATTTTTTCACCGATACTAATCCCAATGTTGAATCAAACGATTGTATTGGTTTGAAATAAATTTTATATTGAACACCGCCATTTAAGTTCATAGAACCATCTACTGATATAGAACCTATCTTAACATAAGAACTTCTCTTAACATCAAAGCTATTCATCATTGTGGTAGTTTCTAACTTATCATACTCTACCCTTTCATTATCGAACCCAATTCTAAACTCAGAACCAACTAAATTAAAATTATTCTCAGGCACATCCAAAGTAATGATTATATGTTCTTCAGTTTTTTGGATATCTAAATCAACTTCTAATGAAGTATTGTTTTGTTTTGATAATGATAATCTTGCTGCCGATGTTGTTTGTGTTGTTTGAGGAGCAGAATGTGAAAGATTTACATCACCCAAAAATGAAACCTTATATTGAGGTGTTTGTATTGAATCATAAACCAACTCAAAGGGAACATATGCACTTACAGTTTTATGAGTTTGTGTTGTCCAATTAGAAGTAGTTGTACCATCATATTCTGATTTAGGTACAATCCTCATAATATCCGATGTCCTATTGTAAGTAGTTAAATTTACTTCACCTTGTAAGAAAGATAATCCTATTTGTGTATCTTGAAAATCAAATTTACCATCTAAGTTTACATCAGCATTTTGTAATTGAACACCATTCAAATCTCCTTTGAATCCACCATTGATACCACCACCAGCTAATTCATTAAATGCTGCAACTACATCTGCAACCGTAACATAATCATCTATAAATTCAGATACATTCCAATCTTGAGAGTGTCCAAAAAATAATCTATGTTTTTTATATATCTCAATATCTTCAAATGAAAACTCTGCTTTCATTCCATAAAATCCATTTGCATCTCTGATATAAGTTGAAGAATTTGAATTAGTAAAATCTAATTGGGTATCGGTATAAATGTAATATTCTGCCCAATATTGGTCATCGGATTTGTAAGTTATATCACCATCCCATACATCAAATAATTGTAGTTTTTTCAAATCGGTAAAAGTAAATCCACTTGCAAATTCCCTTTTATCTATACCAACTCTATACCTCTTATTTGTAGAATCATAATCATATACCACACACCACTCAACCGAACCACCAGTTGTTGTTGCTCTCTTACCATCTGCCAATTTTACTAAATTTAGATAATCAGTTATATCTTTTGTTCCATCATCATCTAAATAATAAGATGAGTTTGTTGTAGAAGTATTGTACCACTCACCACCATTTTGTTCGGTTGTAGCATCATAATAAACTCCAAACTTAAATTCTTCTGGTGCCATTTGAGATTGAAACTCAAATTGAAAATCAACTGAAGGGTCTATGGGTTCATATGTTGGTTCTATATTTGTCCAAGTTCCAAATTCATGTTGAGAACTTATCCAATTATAGATTGGTGAACTTGAATTTGCTGGTATTGAATAACCAAAGTAGTAGTACGCTCCACCGCCATATTCTTGGTATCTAAATTCAAATTCATACCATTTAGTATTATCTAAAGTTGCAGTTCCATATACATTAGAACAACAACCCCATTGGTATGTCATTGTTTGCCAAGTAGTAGTTCCTACTTCTCTATATCGAGTTTCAGAAGAATCATCTGCATAAGTTTTAATATTATAAGTTCCACTCTTATTTGGTTTGAACCAACCAGAATAAACTATCGCATAAAAATCATTTCCCCAACGAGATGGATACCCACCATACAAACCAGTTGTACCATAAGGTGATACCTCCCCACTATGAGTTAGTGTTGTACCTGGTTGATTTGTATCAACCATTGCATCAAATTCTGCGGTTGAATTTGCACCACCACTATATGTTACCCCATTGTAGGTTGAAGATGAACCACTTCCATAGTGAGTTTTGTAGGATTTATAATTTATATATCCTTCACCACTTTGTCCAAACACAATGGTTGGTAAAAATAATAATATGTAAAGAAGTTTTTTCACTTAGTACTTTTCTGGTCTATCAATTCTAAAGTATATAGAACCTCCAATGTAAGGTCTTAATTTACCTACATTAGTTTCTTTATCTAATAAATCATTTCTGAATCCAACATCTAAACTAAACATTTTATCTCTTGGAGTTTTGTGTATTAGTTTAATATTTGCTCCACTAAAATAATTTTCTAAATCATATTGATATCCAAACCCTAAGAATAGTTTAGGTTCAACAACAGGTACTTTAACAAAGTTATCAACTACTTTATCAACATAAACTGTTTTAAGAACTTTAACTGGTTTCTCTACAATAACTTCTTTAAGTACCTCTACTTCAATCGTATCTGTTTCGATTTGTGTAATGTATTTTGGTACATATATTTTTTCTTCTATGATTTTATCCACATAGATTGTATCAGTAACAACTACTTCTTTTATTACTTCAACCTCTTTGATTACTGCTGGTCTTTGGTATTGGGTAAAGTAACCAATAGCCCAAAATCCAATTACTAATAAACAAAGAAGCCAAACAGGTATTAATATTTTTTTATTCATAATTAAAATGGTATTTTAGAACCAATCATAAACGAATGTAACATTGGTATGAAATCACTCGTACTATATATAACTGTCCACCCAACATTGAACGAAAATCTATTCGTTAGTTGTACTGTGAATGGGTTTGCTAATATAACCATTAAATCTTTATTTATTGCTGAGAAATCTACTATATCAGTTTCTCTCATATCAGTATAAGATAGTGGAGAACTTACACCAACCAAAGCTGGTGAATACATAATCCTATCACTTATCTTTACCATATTTGTATATAAAACATTCCAACCCAACATATATGATTGGGGTAGTTTTTCACCAAATTGGTCTTTACCCATCATATACGAATAGTTGATACCAACTCCAAGAGTTCCCCATTTACCCATAGGTTTCATTCTACTTGCTGAAGCTGATATTGCATTCATCTTATAGTTTCTCATATAAGAAAGGCTTACACCATCAACCCACTTAACTTCGTAGTTATCATTCATTGTAACTACTGATGTGTTAAGTGAAAGGTTTGCTTGTTTGAGGTTATCATATATCATAAGATTAGCACCATAACTTCTATCACCATAAATAGAACTCATAGAAGCACCAATATTAAGAACGGCGTTATAATCCAAAGTAAGTGCTTGTTGAGTCATCATATCTGCCTTTAATTGAATAGGCATAAACTTTCTTTCCTTTTCTTCTTCCTCTTCTTCATCATCTTCACTATCACCCTCTTCAGAATCCTCTTCATCTTCTTCCTCAGATTCTTCTTCTTTCTCTTCTTCTTCCTCTTCTTCTTTTTCTTCCTCCTTAGATTCTTCTTCCTTCTCTTCCTCCTTAGATTCTTCTTCCTTCTCTTCCTCCTTAGATTCTTCTTCCTTCTCTTCCTCCTTAGATTCTTCTTCCTTCTTTTCTTCTTCCTTCTTTTCTTCTTCCTTCTTTTCTTCTTCTTTGGATTCTTCCTTAGATTCCTCTTTCTTTTCTTCAGAACCTCCTTCATTATCTTTATCACCCTCACCACCGGAATCACCATCGCCATCTCCACTACCTTCATCTCCACCAGAACCATCACCATCACCACTTCCTTCTCCACTTCCTTCGCCTGAACCCTCACCAGAACCTTCTCCACTTCCTTCACCACTACCACTACCATCTCCACCCGATGAACCACCATCATCATCACCGCCTGAAGAACCACTTCCATCACCTCCACCATCGGAGCCACCTGATGAGCCACTTCCACTATCTCCACCACCATCTGAACCTCCTGATGAACCACCGCCATCAGAACCACCACCACTGCTTCCACTTCCATCAGAACCACCCGATGAAGAACCTCCACTATCACCACCGCTTGATGAACCAGATGAACTACCAGAAGATGAACCAGAAGAACCAGAAGATGAACTACTTCCTGAAGAAGTGTTGTTAGTTGAGGTACTACCTGTATTGGTATTTGTAGAAGTTGTATTAGTTGCGTTTGTAGCGTTACTCGTAGCGTTGTTTGCTGCATTCTGAGCATTGGTAGCTTGAGTTTGTGCTGCCGAACATGGAGAGAGTGCTACCCACCAAGCGTAAGTAGTCATCAACCATTCGTGCATCTCACCATTTACATATTGTTGATAGGTGAACAGTTTTACTTTATTATAAAAAGAAACTACTGCTGAACCTGTTTGAAAGTTAGCAGTTACCACTTGTACTTCACCAGTACATCTATCTACAAATGTTTGTGTAAAAGTCTGTCCGTAACTAAGTTGTGTTACGAATAAAAAGAATAGTATCGATAGTAGTTTTCTCATCCATTAGTTTTCGAATATACCTTTTCGTATCATTCGAGCTACTATCCTAGCAGATGCGGTTTCTAGTGCTTTACGAGTTGCTACTCCAATTCCCGATTCTCTGAATTTGATTTCATCTACATCCAATCCAATTAAACCTTCTTGTGTTTTAATTGTTTGTGCAGTTCCTAAACCAGAACCAACTAAGTATCTACCAGTTTCGGCATCGGTGAATCTAACTTGTAATCCCAAACGAGTTGTTTGTGTTTGTTTAGAACCTTCTTTAAGAGATAGCACTTCATCTTCGGATACCGAAAAATCGTATATTTCTATTGTTACAAAATATTCGGCAAGTGTAATCTTACCCATACCATAAACTTTATTTTCAGATACACCTTTTCGAGAAGCAACCCATTGAGATTTCATTCTATCTTTAATAGCAGATTTTTCTTCTACGAATTCGAATCTATTTGTCCAATCCAAATATTCGATTACAATGTTGGTTAAACCTAAACCTACTCTACCATCCCTTAACTCAGGATAAGTTTCATATAAAGCATCTGAGATACCTACATCAAGTAGCGCTACTGGTTTCATATCACCCCAATAATCCGAAACATCATCGATTGATTTTTTCTTTTCAAATTCGGCAACATATTCTTCTGCCTTAATACTTCCTACTTGAGCAAATGTGGTTTGTGTTAAAAATACACATACCACTAATAGTAATAATTTTTTCATTATTCTTCGTTATCCAATATTTTTTTGAATTGTTCATATAATACGAACATAACTGTAACAATTGCAGTTGTGATTACCACCACATCTAATAGTGTCATTATTTTTTCCTCATATGTTTTGTAAGGTTTGGATATAAATTCAATATCTGATTATATATCCAACAATCAACCTTACTCAATATATCAATTATTTTTTTCATATTTTATCCTAAAGTATCAAAGATACCAAATGTTGCGTTATCAATTACAGATGGGTCTGATATAATATGAAACAATAGTGTACCCATTCCGACTACAAACATTGTCAATAAACCAGCAATCCATACTTTCAAAACGATATCAACTACTTTGTAATCTGATGCTTTTTCTGTAAAAATCATTTTTAATATTTCCATAGCTATTATTTTTGTAAAATTATTAATGTGTATCTTTTATATCCTTAGGCAATCTCCATCCATGTATTCTCATTTGCCAAGAATACCATCCAGCAAACCCAAAGAATGATATTAACCAAATAAGGGTTAACCACTCATAGGTGTGCATTAAATCACCTAAAATTAAAAAGAAAGCATTAAGGTAGATAACACCAGACAAAAATCCTACTAATTGTCCCCATACTTTCCACCAATTTCTAAATCCTTTTAACATAATCTTATAATTTATTGTAAACTTATATAACTTATTACCAATCTATTTCTTCTTCTTTTTCCTTTTTCTTTTTAACAGGAACTTCTTTAATAATAGTTTTAGTTTCTGTTTTTTGTTCAGGAATATTGATAATGATTTCCGGCCCCGTTACATTGACCTCTTGTTTTTGTTCTACTTGAATTTGTTCCGTTTGTTCTTCATCATCCCCAATACCAATGAATGTTTTTACCTCATCCATAAACATTGTACCTAAACCAGTTAGGATAACACCTGCACCAGTTATGATTTGATTTTTTAATTGTCCGAAGAACCCTACTTCTTTTTCTTCACTCATAATTTTTCCTTTTAATTGTTTACTACAATAGATGTTATACCTATAACCTCATGGTTATCATCAGACAACTCTAATGTATAACCATCGTTTTCTAAAGAAGAAACATAAACTTTAAGGATATTATCTCCTTCGTTTGCTTCTAACTTTTCTTGTGAGATTAATTGTTTAGATATATCTCTTATTTTAACTCTATAAGTTCCTGTGTAAGGAAGTTTGATATTCATCTTAACTTCATCAGTTACGATTGTTGATTCTACTTTGATACCTTGTAAATCACCAATAACCAACGATTCAGGAACTTCTACTACATTATCAATAGGTGAAAGAATATCATCATCTTTCATACACCCCATTAATAAAACTAACGATAATAGTATTAATACTTTTTTCATTTTTACTCCATTATAAATTTAATTGATGTACCATCTGCTTTAACACCTTCATTAACTTTGAAAGTAATTAAACCCGATGTATTTTGTAACTCAACTGTTGGTGTAAAGATTAACTTATAAGGGGTTCCTGTTTTAACAGTTGCCTCAAAGTTTTGGTCAAAAGAACCAATGTTTATTTTCCCATCTCCCTCAATATGATTTGAGAAATTAGTCATAGTGTTACCAGTATCAAATACCACATCATCTAATACTAATCTCGTTTTATCATAAACGATATTAAACTGAGCACCTATCATTTCTTCAACATCAGAACCGATTGTGAAGATTACTTGCCCATCTTTCAATTCAGATGTTAAATCTAAATTAGCTTGTTCATCTTGATACTTAGCACCAACTGCCATTGCTACCCTATTCGTAGAAACTGATTGTGCTTGAGTTGGAATATCTGCATTATTTGATGTTGGTTCGAATCCATGTGAGAAGTTTACATCACCCGCTAAACCATGTACAAATGTAAATGATTTATTTGAATCGGTTGGTTTGAATGTTGGTGAAACCGTTGCAATATCATTTACAACATCACCATAAGTTGATTTTATACCACTTATGTTGTATGCATCATCTTTCTTTGTTATATAAGTTGTATTCGTAGATGTTACCCCTTGTAGGTAAGCAAGTATCTCATATGAATCATCAAAGTTTATATCACCTCCATTTGGAATAGTTTCACCTACAACATTTGCTAAAATACTTTGTAGGTAATAATCAAATGTAGTTGAGATTCCATTTGGTGAAGAACCCGCTCCGATTGCTTCTGCAAATACTAATGCTAAATCAGATACAGTTACCACATTATCTAAATACTCTTTTGATGAATCGATTGAAACATATAAATCATATTCCACATCATTCTCTAACCCACTTATTGTTGCTTGACCTGATGCATCAAATGTTCCACCAGCAACTTCATTCTCAACTCCTGTATTTCCTTTTGTGTAAACAGTATAAACGAAATCAGTACCATCACCAATATTATTTGTGATTACATTTGATTCTAAACTAATCGTTACATCACCAGCATTACCACCTTCAATCGAACCTAAATCAGTTAAAGTTGAATTACCATCAACACCTACTTGTGTACCATCTGATTCTTTATAGTTTGCCCAGTTGGCATTTAAGATGTTTGCATAATTAGTATAGTTTGTATTAAACTTATCTTTAATTATAAATTCATACTTAACAAACTCAGCACCGGTTTCTAAAGCATCGGTATCTTGAAAAGTTACCCTTTCAACCGACCAATCTGCATTTGTGTTATAAGTTGCATCATTAGATAACCAACTGATATACTGACCATCGAAATCATCTTGGTCTTTTGTATCATCAATTACAAACTTATAACCATTCCAACTATTGATTGCCTTTTGAGCTGAAGTTGATGATGGTTGCCAAGTTCTTGAGATTAAGTTTAATAACTTGTTGTTGTACTGAAAATCAAACTGATACAATGTAGGTGCAATTGCCGTATTGTTTGCATCCTTACCTTCATAGTATTGAAGTTTAACTATTAGAGTATCTCCAACTTTTGTTACAGTATTCACCGATGAATATGCAAGTTGTGCATCCGTCTGCCCAAAGACATTAATTGTACAAAGTACACTAACTAATAATAATAAAATTTTTTTCATAATAAATCTTCAATAATTTGTACTAAAACCTTTTTAAGTGCATTTGATGCAGTTTGTTGATTGAAACTACCATCAGATGCTACTACTAAAGTAGAGTTGGATATTTCTTTACTTACTCCTTTTTTAGTAACTCTCTTTTTTACTTTTTTTCCTTCTTGCAATTCTCCTATTGCAATGATTTGTGTTGCTGAAAGTTTGTTATGGTAGACACCAAAACTCTTTCCGATGTTCTTTACATCGAAGAATACTAATCTAATGTTAATCTGTGTTTCTGCTTTATCCCATAGGTCATAACCTAAATCCATAAGAAGTTCTTCAGCTATATTACGAACTCCCATAGCAAGGTTTGCATTACCAGCGAAAGGCCCAAGTCGGACTTCGTTAGTAACATCCCCTATTTTTATTTCTTGTGAAAAGGTATTTGTTACCCCCACCAATAGGAATAGAGTTATTCCTAAAAACATTTTTAACGCATTCATAAAATGCTACTTTAGATTAAAGTAACCAATTGAATAACCAATAAATGTAAACTATATTGAGGTAACGATTGAACTCATTGAGTATAAGATACTACTCATTGAGTATTTGTTATAAATATAAGTAAGTATTAAATACCAATAGATTTTAATCGGAGTATTTCATCCTTAATCTTTTGGTTAAATGGAGTCCAATTAAAATTGGTTAACATCCACTCTCTATAATGAGCTGGTATTTCTCTAACCTCCCTACCAGCATATTTTCCAAAAGGCATCTTAACTGATGGTGATGCAGCGGCTTTTTCGTATGGTGATGGTTCACCTTCGATATGTAAACCAATCTCTTTAATAGGAATGCCTGTTAGCAGTTTCTTTCCTTCACCATACATCTGCCACATTCCATTTTTCTCTTCTTTGAAGTAGATATCTTCAACCTTTCCAAACTTTGGAACTGCTCCTACGAAATCTACAACCAATCCTTCTGATTTGTTAGGATGAATACGAGTAACTCTACCAACAAACTGATACCACCAACTAAGAGAAGCTGTTGGTCTACCAGTAATGATACAATCTAATTCTGGATAATCAAACCCAACTGATAGGATATTAACTTGTGCAATACATCTTAATCTACCAGCTTTGAAATCCTCTAAGGTTTCCCTTCGTTCTTGTGGAGGCATATCAGAGTAAACCGCTTTACAACTTGGAATCATTGTAGTTAGTT
>Ga0222718_10003707_pt1 | contig 13006 bp, 13 predicted proteins | sample C33_27DmetaG_FD_165045 | JGI IMG/M metagenome (GOLD analysis project Ga0222718, IMG submission 165045) | Estuarine water microbial communities from San Francisco Bay, California, United States - C33_27D | ecosystem: Environmental > Aquatic > Marine > Unclassified | place: USA: California... | reverse complement strand
GGAAACCTTGAGGCTTTCGTGAAGCCTTTCCTCTCTAGCGTGACTACCAGCAACGTGTCTTACCAGGTGGTCGACCATATGAGCGTCGGGCGAGGTCTTGTGAGTTATCTGAAGGAGAATGAAGGGGATCTCCTCGTGTTAGGAACCCATGGGCGGACCGGCTGGCGCAGTCTTCTATTGGGAACTACAGCTGAGCATATCTTTCACAAGATTCCGTGTTCTACACTCGCCATCAAAGCACCTGACTTTACCTATCAAATTCCTACGATATGATCATCATTCTAGCAGATTTAGGCAGTATTCGGGCCTTTCGCGTAGTTGCCAACGTCAATCAGACGGAGGTTCGGCCTGTGCTGAAGGAAATGGAAGTTGCTGCTTTACCTGAGCCGCCCCAACGTCTTGGCGAGACCGTTTCTGACCAAGCGGGGCGCTTCCGTAGTGACGGGTCTCCTGGTGCTGTTAGTGGAGAAGCTCACGGTTTGGCTCTTGAGCAAGAGCGGCGCTGCATTGTCGATCTTGCGGACGCCATCAACTCGCTGGTGAAATCCGAGGGAGTGGAGAAATGGGCTCTTGCCGCTCCTCAACCTATCAATGCAAGACTCGTTGAAGCTTTGGACTCTGAGGTCTGTGACCGCTTGGCCCAGAATCTGAAAACCAATCTAGGCAAGCAATCCGTTCTCGAGATTCAAGAACGATTCGATTTGCGTGATAGACTGAGCTTATTCGATCACGCGGTTGCGTTGAGCCACCGCCATGGGGACGAATAGAAGCGCCATGTGTCCCACGAGGAAGAGTTTCCCGTGGTTGATGCGATAGAGCGCCGATAAGGGAGTCTCCCGCAAGGCTTGGAACATGAGTGTAAGGACAACCCAGATCAGACCGATGAGATAGAGCTGCTTCCGAGTGACTGGAAACCAAGCCTTGTGAAGAAACCAGTAGGCGACGATGCAGGCTAGAAACACGGTCGTGACGACGCCAACCGCTTCCACGGCGAAGGGAGGAACGCCAGAACCGGCTGAACGTTTGAGGGCGTCCGTCGGTAGCCACAGTGCCATGAAAAGGCACCAAGACAGGAGTGCTTGGAGGGCTGGTGGCAGGTCTTTCATGGCTAATGGTCTGGTCTAAAGATAGTCGTCCAACTGGATCTCGTATTTCCGTGTCTTAAGTTTGCCGGCCTTTCCTTCTGGCCAGTAGGCACCTGTCTCGATCCATTTTAAGAAGCCTTTGGTCTGCTCTTGGGTCAGGCCCCATCCGTCGCCAGGCATGGTGTTCGGATGAGACTTCGGGCGGAAGATGGCCTGCCAGACTTTGCTCTCTCGAGGTTTTCCGGGAATGATGAACGCCTCTTTGCCGCCACTGGCAAAGACGCTGGCGCGATCCTGGAAATTGAGACCTCCGTTGATGGCCGCATCGTGGTGGCAATGGATGCAGCGATGCTCAAGCACTCCCTTAACGGTACTGTCGAAGATGGTCGCGCTTTCAGCTAGAACCGGATCACTAGGTGTCGCTGTGCGCGTGGTTTGGCAACTGACAAATCCAGCAACAAGGGCCGCGGCAGCTGATACACAAAGGAACTTCACGGAAGTGGTCATGCTCGGATTTTAGGCAATTGTCGCGTGAACCGCTAGTCTTTGTTTACTGATGAAGCCGCAATTCTTGGCTAGGACATCAAGAAACGCGTGGTTCTTGGACATCGAGGAGTTGTCTGAAGGCCTCCTCATCGAGCGTTTCTACCTCTAACAAAGCCGTGCTAACGCATTCCAATTCGGCAGTGTGGTCAGCTAGCAGCCGTTTCGCCTGGTCATAGCTCGTCTGGATCAGAGCGATGACCTCTTGATCAATGGCGCGAGCCGTTTCCTCGCTGCAATCCATGTGCAGCGAGCTCGCTGCCGTACTGGGCATGTAGATGGGAGATTCGCGTTGTGCGCAGTGCATCATGCCGACGGAGTCTCCCATTCCAAACATGCAGATCATCTGGCGAGCGATCGCTGTGGCGCGTTGGAGATCGTTCTCGGCTCCGCTAGAGACACTTTCGAGAAGGAGTTCCTCTGCAGCGCGTCCACCCAGGATTCCCTGCAGTTTCTCTAACATCGCTTCTCGAGTAGTGAGATATTGGTCTTCAGTGGGAAGCTGCAGGGTGTAGCCAAGGGCAGCCTGGCCGCGCGGAACGATACTGATCTTGTGGACTGGATCGGCATGCTTGCTATAGGCAGCTACTACGGCATGACCACTTTCATGAATGGCCACCCGGCGCTTCTCGTCCGCTAGCATGCGTCGACTCTTTCGTTCAGGCCCAGATACAACCCGTTCGATCGCTTCCTCGATATCCTGTTGGTGAATGACGGTACGTTTCGCTCGAGCCGCTAGCAAAGCCGCCTCATTCATTGCGTTGGCGAGATCGGCACCAGAGAATCCGGGTGTTCCTTGAGCAACGGGGTGTAGATCCACATCTGTCCCGAGCTTCTTTCCTCGAGCGTGTACGTTGAGGATGGCCTCCCGACCATCGAGGTCAGGGGCATCGAGGACAACTTGCCTATCAAAACGCCCTGGGCGAAGTAAGGCAGGATCGAGCACATCGGGACGATTGGTCGCTGATAGCAGAATCACTCCGTTGTTGGGTTCGAAACCGTCCATTTCCACGAGCAATTGATTCAATGTCTGTTCGCGTTCGTCGTTCGCAGATCCTACGTGGACACCGCGCTGGCGGCCAATGGCATCAAGCTCATCGATAAAGACAATGCAAGGTGCTTGCTGCTTGGCTTGATCAAAGAGGCTGCGGACTCGTGATGCGCCAACGCCGACGAAGAGTTCCACGAAATCGCTCCCGCTCAGTGAGAAGAATGGGACTTGAGCTTCGCCGGCGACGGCGCGGGCTAGGAGAGTCTTACCTGTGCCGGGTGGACCCACTAACAACACGCCTTTCGGGATCTTGGCCCCGATGGTGCGGTAGGGTTGAGGCTTCTGAAGGAAGTCGACGACCTCCTCCAGCTCAGCTTTGGATTCGTTGCAGCCGGCGACGTCGGCAAAGGTCACCCCTGTGTCTTTGTCCACGCGGTAGCGGGAGCCAGCTTTACCGATTCCCATGATCGACTGCCCGGCAGCTCCGGCGCGTCGAGAGATGATTATCCAGAGAAAGATCAATGGTAGGAACCAAAGCAAGGGTAGCAGAACACTTTGGATCCATGTGCTCTCGCGTTTGCCCCGAAAGGGAACGCCTGCGGCTTCTAGCTGGTCGACGAGTGTCGGATCTTCTACTCTCAGGGTGTGGAACCGGAATGGGCCCTCCACATCGGCGGCGACCTCAGGAGCGGGAGGATCGCCGATGGTCTCTCGGCCTTCGATCTCGCCCGTGATCTGGGCGACTCCGATTTCACAATTCAGGACTTCGCCGCGCGCCATGAAGACTTTGAAATCGCTGTAGGCAATGGGAATGGGTTGGCCTCGTCCTAGCCAGCTTGTCGTCGGATTGAGTACCAAGACGACTAGCACGGAGATCAGGAGTAGCCAGATCCAGCGCCTCGATGATGGATCGATGAGGTTTGGCGAGGATGGAGGCTCAGGGGTAGCCATTTCTATCGTTTTTTGTTAGCTGCCCGTTATCATTGTCAGGGACTCAACAGCTAAACGCTTGAATCGGATAGTATGCCACGCAGATCTTGTGTCCGAGTATGCCTGGTTTTCCCCCGTGGAATTGATGCCAAGAAATGCGTGCCTATGTGCAAGGCTCGCATTGCTGCAAGCCCCGATTTCTGCGACTACACTAGGATGAATCTCTCTGATCGTTGGCTCGTCCTAGCTGTTGTTATCCTTTTTGCGGGCGCCTGTGCGCATCTGGATTCGGATCCTTCGATTGATCCTGGCGAAGTGGACTTTGTGACTGAAGTGAAACCGATTCTCATGAATCAATGCTTGCCGTGCCATCATAGCGGAACGGGTCTCGGAGGCTTTAAATTGGAGACGGAAGAGCGCGCCCTACGTCCAGGTAAGCATGGGCCATTCATCGAGCCTGGAAGCCCGGAGCAGAGTCGTCTCTGGCAACTGGTGTCTGCTTCTCACCCAGCAAGATCTGACGAGGACCTGATGCCAGCACATGGACCTCGCCTGTCCAGTGAAGAGAAACGTATCCTTTACCTTTGGATCGAGCAGGGGGCCACGTGGCCGGATGGGGAGCGAGGACGGTTACGGCCTCTTCAGAATCCTAACCAGACGTAGGTGAATGATAGACGCAAGATAGGCCTAAGCTGAGGCAATGGATGCCGAGCAGTTCGTGGGTCGTTGTCCTAGATTAAGCCTAGTTTATGGAATACAAACACATCATTGTTGGTGTCGATTTCTCTCCGTGCAGCGCGGAGGCGTTGAAAGACGCGGTCCGACTGGGAGCGGCGACTGAGGCTCAGATTTCGGTCGTTCATATCTTGGACCGGGAGGTGATGGACTACCTGAATGGGCACACTGTACTTGATGAAGAGCTCACCCGAAAAGAGGCGCAGGTTCGCCTTGATGATTTCGCGAGCCTGCATGTTGGAGATTACCAGAATGTCGAAACGTCACTCATCGTAGGCCATCCGTTCGCAGACCTCGTTAAAAGTTGCTCCGTAAAGAAGGCTGATTTGCTTCTGCTTGGCTCGCGCGGGCATGGCAATGACGATGGGCATTTGGGCGTGATCGCCTCCAAATGTCTGCGTAAGGCGCCGCTTCCGGTCATGCTGTCACAGGACCGTCGTGGAGAGCCGATTCGGCAGGTTGTTTGTTGTGTGGACTACTCGCCTTCTAGCGAGAGTGCCGTCGCTCACGCAATCCAAGTGGCGAAGCTTGAAGGCGCTGCCTTGGACTTCGTGAATGTGTATGCCTCTCCATACACCTATCAAGAGACTGGCACCGGCTATATCACGTCGGGTCTTGAGAACTCGGAAGACTTCGGGAAGATCATGCTACAGAACTTGAAGAACTACTTGGTTGCCTTTGAGGGAGAGTGTAAGGGCTTAGAAACGACGCAGACTGTTCTGGATCGGATCAGCATGGGGCGGGGAATCATTGAGCGTCTAGCCGAGATCAATTGTGATCTCCTTGTGATTGGGACACGCGGACGAACGGGTTGGAAGAAGCTGTTGCTTGGCACTACGGCAGAGTATGTGGTGCATCGTGCTCCTTGTTCGCTCCTTGCTGTCAAACCCAAGGGCTTCGAATACGAGATTGACTAACCTTAATACTGACGCGCCATGCTTAAACTAGAAGCTTTAGTAAAACCGCTCATGCTTGAGGAGTTGCTCAAGCAACTGGTCATGACAGGGGTGCATAGCGTGTCCTATTCCCAGATCAATATGGCCCAGCAGCGTCTTGATGGTAAGATGAGTGCGGACGAGGCCGAGCAAATTGAGTATGCGCCCTGCATCAAGATCGAAGTGATCCTCGATAAAGGTCATTTGGCGGCAGTAGAAGAAGCCTTGGCGAAGAAAGTTGCCAACCCGCTGATGGGGGGAGCGGAGGTCACCGTGTTCCGTGTCAAAGAAAGCTTACGGGTGCTCGGTGACCGTAACGGAGACCCCTTGGTCGAGGATCTTTGAGCGGCGGCTCGACAGTTGATAGATGCTGCGATGGTGATGGCAAGGGATGCGTGGCTCGTTTCCCCTCGGGCAGTAGGCTTCAATTAAATATCAGACTAACTGATCATCATGAGCAGAAAGAAGCAGCTACTAAAACTCATTCCAGACGCGCTCTCCCATAGGGTGATGCTCGTGGTGGTTCTGATTCTTGTTCTCTTATTCCTTTCTAAGATGGCGCTATGAGCGGGACTACCCTTGAACCCAAGCCTGCCAAGGGTTTGCAGGATTCCCGGCCTGCCTGGATTCGGTCATTTGACGGGATTACCAATGCAGATGTGTCGATCGTCGGTGGAAAGAATGCCTCACTCGGTGAGATGATCGGTGGCTTGAAGAGCGAAGGGATCGCTGTGCCGGAAGGTTTTGCGATCACGGCTCAGGCCTACCGTGACTACCTTAAGCACAACCGTATCGAAGAAGCTGTGGCCGCAGAAATGGTGGCGTTGAAGGAACGTCGCCAGTCTCTTGACGAAACGGGACGCAAGGTGCGCAAGCTGATCCAAGACGGAGAGATTCCCGAGCCTTTGAAAGAAGCCATAGAGGAAGCTTACAGAACGCTGAGCGCGAGCTATGGTCAGGAGCAAGCGGACGTTGCTGTTAGGAGTAGCGCAACGGCCGAGGATCTTTTAGGAGCGAGTTTTGCGGGACAACAGGAGACTTTTCTCAATGTTGTCGGTGCCAAGGAGTTGCTCTATACCTGCCAACGTTGCTTTGCCTCTCTCTTTACGGATCGAGCCATCAGCTACCGGCAGCAGCTTGGCTTTGACCAACTGTCAGTGGCCTTATCCATCGGTATTCAAAAGATGGTAAGATCTGATAAGGGCTCTGCAGGAGTGATGTCCACGCTCGATGCCGAGACGGGATTCCGAGACATGATTGTCATCAACGCGGCCTACGGATTGGGTGAGACCGTCGTTCAGGGGATTGTTTCGCCTGACGAGTACAGAGTCTTTAAGCCCTTGCTCGGGCAGCCTGGCAAGCGTCCCATTGTAGAGAAGGCATTGGGTAGTAAGATGGTTAAGATGATCTATGGCGATGGCTGGATCAAACGCACGCAAACAGTGAACACGAACTTTAAGGAGCGGCAAGCGTTTGTGTTAGACAATGAGTGTATTCTGAAATTGGCTCATTGGGGGAAGGTGATTGAGAAGCATTACGGCAGGCCAATGGATATTGAATGGGCTGTGGATGGTGAAACCAAGGATCTCTATATCGTGCAGGCACGACCTGAGACCGTAAAATCCCAAGAGAATCTGAGTTCGCTGACATCGGCAATGCTCGCGACCAAAGAGACGCCCAAGGTGATTGTCGAGGGGGTGGCCATTGGTCATGCTATCCGTCATGGCAAGGTTGCCGTGCTCAAAAGCATTCGAGATGCCAAAAACTTTAAGGAAGGCCATGTCTTGGTTGCTGAAAATACGGATCCTGACTGGGTTCCGATCATGAAGAAGGCGGCTGCGATCATAACCGATCACGGTGGCCGCACTAGCCATGCGGCGATTGTCAGTCGGGAACTCGGCATTCCAGCAATCATTGGCACTGGAGACGCTAGTCGACAGCTCTACGGAGGGGAAGAAGTGACCGTGGATTGTGCGCAAGGCGAGCGTGGGCGAGTCTATCGTGGCTTGCTAGAGTATGAAGAACACACATTGGATGTGGGGGAACTGCCAGAGACCAAGACGAAGATTCTCATGAACATTGCGAGTCCAGAGGCTGCGTTTCGTTGGTGGCAAGTTCCTAGCAGCGGAATCGGACTGGCAAGGATGGAGTTCATTATCAGTAATATGATTAAGATTCATCCGATGGCGATCGCCCAGTTCGACCATCTCAAGGATCGGAACTTGGCATTGCAGATATCGAAGATGATCCCTCACTACGACACTCCTAGGGACTACTTTGTCGACACTCTTGCCATGGGACTCGCGCAGATTGCCTCTTCCCAGTATCCGGATCCTGTCATCGTTCGTATGAGTGATTTCAAGACGAATGAGTATGCCAAGCTGATGGGCGGCGCCTTGTTTGAAGGAGAGGAAGAGAATCCTATGCTGGGTTTCCGAGGAGCTTCTCGATACTACAGTGATGCGTATCGCCCTGGCTTTGGTCTCGAATGTGCTGCCGTATTGAAAGCGCGAAATGAGATAGGGTTAGACAATATTATCGCTATGGTTCCCTTCTTTCGCACCTTAGAAGAAGCAGATCGGGTTCTGGATGTCATGGCAGAGAATGGCCTGCGACGGGGCGATCATGGGCTCAAGATCTATGTCATGGCCGAAATCCCTAGCAATATTATTCTAGCAAAGCAGTTTGCCGAGCGTTTTGATGGATTCTCGATCGGGTCAAATGATCTAACCCAACTCACTTTGGGGGTGGATCGAGATTCCGAGCAGTTGGCTCATCTCTTTGATGAGCGCGACGAAGCTGTTGAGGCCTCTATTTCAAGGCTAATCGAGGCTGCTCACGAGGTCGGTTGTCCCGTCGGTCTTTGTGGTCAGGGGCCCAGCGATCACAAAGATTTCGCTGAATTTCTTGTCTGTGCAGGAATCGATTCTATTTCTCTCAATCCCGATAGCGTTGTTTCCGTTACGAAGTGTATTGCGGAACTTGAGAAGACATTGGTCTAACAAACTCTTGTAGGATACGGTTCGTGCGTGCTTCACTAAACCGTGGTGACAGCGGGTCGTCCTTAGGGGTGACCCCGCATTTACTTTAATTGCTCTGAGCGATGTTGCGAAAGGCTATGCACGCTCCCCACGGACGTAGATCACGTAGTAGACCAGGCCTACCATGCCCGCTCCGCCGACTAGGTTGCCGAGAGTCACGGGTACCAAGTTGTGGATCAAGCCTTGCCACGAAAGCGTGCCGCTCGTTTGTAATGGAGTCCAAGCGTCTAGCAGAAGTCCGAGTGGGATGAAATACATGTTCGCGACGCAGTGTTCAAAGCCAGCGGCGACGAAGGCGGAGATTGGGAAGATAATTGCGAGGATCTTTCCGGAAACGTGGCGCGCGGCCATCGCTAGCCACACCGCGAGACAAACGAGGATGTTGCAAAGCACGCCTCTGAAGAACGCTTCCATGAATGGTAGTGAGACCTTGGCTTCAGCAATGACGAGGGCCCGATTTCCGTCTGATCCCGAGTTCCCTTGCCACTGACCTGAGAGAACGACGAGGGTAGCGAGTCCAGCGGCCCCAATGAAGTTGGCTAGATAGACAACACCCAGATTCCGCAGCATTTGTGACAGTGTGATCTCGCGGGAAACCCAAGCCATGACCATGAGATTGTTTCCTGTAAACAGCTCTGCGCCAGCCACCACGACGAGGATCAGCCCGAGTGAGAATACGAGCCCTCCGAGGAGTCGTGCTGTCGCGTAGCCGAGCGATGGGTCGCTGGTGACGACATTGTAGAAGTTCGCACCGAGTCCAATGAAGCCTCCTGCAAGGACGCCCAACGCAATCAGGGAGAGCAAGGGAAGACGCGCCTTGGTCACACCGACTGACCTAACCCGTTCCGCGATCTGTTTGGGTGAGTAGGCGTCAGCGCCGAAGATTTCAGCCATTGGAATTGATCTTATGCAGTGAAAACATGGAGGTGTCCAACGCTCTCTCGATTGTTCTGACAATGCGCGCAAAGGGTGGCGTCTGGCGCGGCGTTGAGGCGAGCGCGGTCGATCGGCTCATTGCAGGTCTCACAGTTCCCGTAGGCTTCTGAGATGAGGCGATGGAGCGCTTCGTCAATGGCATGCAGATGGCGATCTTCAATGGCGGCTATTCTTTCCTCGATTCGAATTTCATTCCGCTCATGGGCCATGTCCAACCAATTACAGGGCTCCGATTCTACGGACGCGTCGCTTACTCCGCTGTGAGCTAATAGGCGTCTAGCGACCTCTTCCTTCTCGTCAAGGAGGCGCTGTCGGTGTGCGTTGAAATCGATGGGACTGTCCATGCATAGAGTCTAGCTTGCCGGCTGGCGCACACTCCGCAGGAGTTGCTTCAAATCTCGCTCTGTTTGCGGAACCAGGTTTGCGCAGCGTCGGGCAAGCGATGCATAGCGCCCGGCGCCCTGATTGCGGATTCTGTCAGCCGCTATGCCCGACCGACCTTCTGCCGATCTTGAAGCGAGTCATATACCCGCGACGATACGGGAGCGTTTGTCTGGGAGCTATGAAGCCGAGAGCTATGTCAGTGATTTCATCTACGGAGCAATCGATGGTACGGTAACGACGTTTGCTGTGGTCGCTGGTGTGGCCGGGGCGGGGCTTGATGAGAGGATTATTATCTTGTTGGGCGTCGCCAATCTTGCAGCGGATGGCTTCAGCATGGCTGCTAGCAATTTCTTGGGCACACGAGCCGAGGATCACGCTCGAGAGAAAGCGAGGAAACAAGAGGCCGATCACATTGCGCGTTATCCAGAGGGAGAACGGGAGGAGATCCGCCAGATCTTTTGGGAGAAGGGCTTTCGTGACGATGACCTTCAGAGGATTGTGGAGGTTATTACTGGAGACGAGAAACGCTGGATCGAGACGATGCTACGAGAAGAGTATGGCTATAGCGCCCATCAACGATCAGCAACGAGAGCAGCCATCGTGACTTTTGCAGCCTTTCTCATCGTTGGCGCGATTCCATTGATCAGCTTCCTTCTCAACTGGCTTACGCCAGTCTCAATGGCAGATCCCTTTGCTTGGAGCTGTTGGCTAACCGGAGGGGCTTTTGTTGTCATTGGTGCCATGAAGAGCCGGTTCTCTCTCCAACATTGGTTCGTCTCTGCGACCGAGACCTTGGTCCTGGGGGGCTTGGCAGCCACGATTGCTTATGTGCTTGGAGAAGCCTTGAAGAACCTTGTGTAAGAGGCTAGCTGATCTTGGATTTCCGCCGCTTTGATGGTGTCGGCGGTTGTTTCATGACAAAGCGATGCTCCTCTACGAGGCGGAGCAAGTCGTAAGAGCTTATGATTCCAACGACCTTCTTCTCTTCAGTGACGATTAGATGATGCAGTTGGTGGTTCCTCATGACCCGTGCTGCAATGTGTGGGCCGTCGTAGCGGGGAACAGTGAATACCTTTGGCGTGGGAAACTGCGACAGCCGCATGTCATCGCTGACAATGTCGCTGAGGAGATCCGTGGACGTGACGATGCCAATCGGGTGGTGGTCGTTGTCAACGATCGGAACGGCGTGAATGCCTTTGCTAAGCATTTCATTCCTCACCTCACCCAACGTCTGCTCAGGATAGGCCACTAACACGTGAGGGGTCATCAATTCATCTATCGTGATGTTCATGCGATATCCTAGGCTTGCTCGTCTATGTATTCCTTGCGTCAATTGCTACTGTGCGCGCAAGAATTGGTTGCCACCTAATTACTGTGCTAGAAGCAGCGGTTTGTGGCCGTATTTGATGAGGCTCTTTGTGAGGCTCCCGACGAAGAAGTCTTTGACGGGATGTCGACCGTGGATTCCAAGAGCGACAAGATCTACTTTGTCGAGAAGGTCTTCTTGGACGGTCTCGATGATGCGGGCCTCGGTGTCTACGAGCACGATATCTTCGAGATGATGTGATCGCAAATAGGCGGCCGCGTGCTGGAGTAGAAAGCTGCGTGTGCCTGGATCTGGATCAGACGTGACGATATAGGCTTTCTCAAAGGGCATGGCTTGATGCATGGACGCTGTTGCATGGAGTGCCCGAGTCGCGTGATGACTTCCGTCATAAGCTAGTAGGACGGTTCTGGGAAACTCGGGAAAGTACTTTGGCAGAGCAAGGGTCGTTGTGGCAGACCGATTGATCACATCTTCGAGCGAAGTGCCTTCGGTCGTTGGCTTTCGGAAATACGTGCGTAGTCCCATGACGACAAGATCTACATAGGCTGCACAATCGAGAATTCCGTTTGCTGAGATGCCTTGGAGGTGATGCTCTTTGTGATCGACGTTATCGCGTTCACAAACCTCGCGAAAGTAGGAGAGGGCGTATTGAATGCGCTCGGTTGCATCGAATTCTGCTTGGTGAAGGCGTTCGTGATACGCTTTGAGCCCAACGGCATCTATAGGAGCAATCTCGCCAGTTGCTCCTAATAGATCGAGGATGGTGAGTCCAACGACCTCCGCTTCAGTTCTTTGGGCGATCAGACAGGCTGCGCGTGTCGCTGTGCGCGAAAACTCGGAGCTATCAAGCGGGACGAGGATGCGTTTGATCATAGATGAGGATCAATGATCGGGGCCGTGACCGCCTCGCACATCTTGTGTCTCCTTAGGCCCTGATTGCCGCACCGTAGGCCAAGAATGGCGTAGTCGATCGCAACATTGCGTTGGCGAGTGGACCACTATGCTGGGAGTTTCAGGGTTTCTGTTCGTCAATAATGAAGCTCCCTCCAACCTTTGAGATCGCCTCGCTTGTGTTGATCTTCGGCTTACTTTTGGTGGCCTATTCTTTGCTCACTAAGATACTATCAAGGTGGCGATTGCCGGTGGTGATTGCCGGAATTGCTATTGGCATTCTGGCTCACGAGGTAAGCGCCGCGTTTCCGATGCTAATGGCGGAAAGGGGTGAGGGCCTTCTTGAGTTTCTGGGCACGGTTGGAATTGTCTGTCTGCTTTTTCGGGTAGGTCTGGAGGCGGATGTGGCGTCGCTGCGCAAGCAGTTCCGAAGCGCTGCCTTCCTATGGATCGCGAACGTGTCTGCGAGTGCGCTTGCGGGATTCGCAGCTGCTCGTTGGCTACTTGAGTTTGATCTCATCACGTCCCTGGTCATCGCGGTAGCGCTTAGTGCGACGAGCGTGGCGATTCCAGTAGAGGTTTGGCGGAGTTCTGGCCAGTTGAAGAGTGCAAATGGCCAACGATTTCTTGAGGTTGCCGAGCTCGATGATATTTCAGCGGTGCTCTTGATGGCCCTGCTCTTTGCGGTGATGCCAGAGATGGTAACGCCTCAGTCCGAGAGCCTTTGGCCAACGATCTGGACCACGTTGGGGGTGTTCACGATCAAACTAACGTGTTTCTTGGGCTTTTGTCGTTTCTTTGCGAAGTGTGTGGAGAAGCCGGTCACGGATCTCTTCCAACATTCGCATCCTGTAGTCGTCGTGGCGGGCATAGGATTTATTATCGCCGCCTTCGCTGGGATGTTAGGGTTCTCGGTTGCCGTTGGCGCTTTCTTTGCTGGGCTGGCCTACAGCCGGGACCCTCGGGCGGTGAAGATAGATGGCCAATTTGAGTCTCTCTATGAGTTCTTCACGCCATTCTTCTTTATCTATTTGGGTTTTCAGGTTCCTCTCCACGTGCTGGGGAGTGGGCTCGTCGTTGGCGGCGTTCTTGTGGTGGTAGCGGTTTTCGGCAAGCTTGCTGGAACCGTCCTTCCTGCGCGCCGATCCTCCTCCTGGAGGGATAGTGTCACGTTTGGTGTGAGCATGGTTCCCCGTGCGGAGATAGCG
>Ga0222718_10003706_pt1 | contig 13012 bp, 3 predicted proteins | sample C33_27DmetaG_FD_165045 | JGI IMG/M metagenome (GOLD analysis project Ga0222718, IMG submission 165045) | Estuarine water microbial communities from San Francisco Bay, California, United States - C33_27D | ecosystem: Environmental > Aquatic > Marine > Unclassified | place: USA: California... | reverse complement strand
CATAGGTGCGGCTAAAGGAGGGATGGTACATCATTTTGTAGAATCTGTAGACGAGGTAGCTACTAAGGTTAGTCAACTACTTAAAGATGGCACGCACATGTATTTTGCTGTCGGTAGCTTTGATGGACATAGTAGGAGGAAAGAGAGAGCCATATACTTTAGGTCAATATTTCTTGATGTTGACGTAGGTGATGGCAAGGACTATAAAAGTAAACAAGAAGCTGAACAAGCTTTAAGCAACTTTATTATAGAACAAAACTTACCCCAACCTGTAAAAGTAGATTCTGGGAGAGGTATCCATGCTTACTGGTGTTTAGATGATGACATACCCGCAAATCAATATGTAGAGATTTCTAAGAAGTTTAAAGACTTTTGTTTAAGTAAAGAACTACATATAGATACTGCAGTTATGGGCGACGCTGCTCGCATTATGCGATGTCCTGATACATTTAACTACAAAGAAAATCCTCCACTTCCTACTAGGATATTAAGTGATGATATACCTGTGTACAACGTAAGTATATTTGATTTCTTAGGCGATACACAACCATCACTAGAGAATATTTTAAAAGAAGCAAAAGGTCCTATGTCTGAAGATCAACGCAAGATGTTGAAGCTTGATAACTTTACATCTAAGTTTGAGACTATTGCAGTAAAAAGTCTACAAGGCAAAGGGTGTAAACAGATCGCTAACATACTTGCAAATTCTAGTGGGTTACCTGAACCGTTTTGGTATGCAGGATTATCTATTGCACAACACTGTGAGGATAGAGATACTGCAATACACATGATGTCAGAAGACCACCCTGACTACAACGCTGAAGCTACAGAGAAGAAGGCTAATCAAACACAAGATAAACCTTTTACTTGTACTGCTTTTGCAGAGTTAGACTCTAGTTTTTGTGAAGGCTGTCAGCACAGAGGTAAGATAACTACACCATTACAACTAGGCAAAGAATTCAAAGCTGCTCCTATGGCTGAAAACTTTCAGCTACCAACAGAGTATGTAGAGGGTCATATGCCTGTGGTATATGATAGTTATCCTAAAGAGATTTATCCGTTTGTAAGAGGAGTCAATGGGGGCATTTATTATGAGCACCCACAAGAGTTTGATGAAGAGGGGCAACCGCTTCCTAGAAAGAAACCTTTGTTAATATTCCCTTATGACTTTGAGCCTATAAAAAGAATCTATAGTACAGCAGATGGTGAATGCCTAGAAATGCAGGTTATTCTACCTAACGATGGTAGGAGAACTTTCTTATTACCTATGAGATCTGTATATGCTATTGATAAATTTAGAGACATAATAACAGGCGAAGGTATATTGTTTAGCCCTAGCCAACAACAAGGAAAATATCTTATGGAGTATGTTTATAGATGGGGTGAATATCTAGTAGCCTCTACGAGAGCAGATATTATGCGTATGCAAATGGGCTGGACAAAAGACATGAAAGCATTTGTCATAGGTAACAAAGAAATAAATTATAAGGGTGAGATATTAAATAGTCCTACATCACCATTATGTAGAGGTATAGCTAATTTACTTGTAGCTAATGGTGAGTATGATGAATGGAAAGCTGTAGTCAATAAGCTTAACCTACGAGGTTTGGAACTTCATGCATTTATTATGATGACTGCGTTTGGTTCTGTATTGATGAATAAAACTTCAACGTCTGGCATTACTATGTCATTAACTGGATCAGACTCCGGTGCTGGTAAGACCGGTGCGTTGTATGCGGCCCTAAGTGTGTGGGGTCAACCAAAAGATTTAAGTATTGGTGGTACAGATGGTGCTACAGAGAATGCTATTACAGGTAGATACTTAGCACTACATAATATGACATTTGGTAAAGATGAAGTAGGTAACTTAGAAGGTAGAACACTTTCTAATATCATTCACAAAATATCAACAGGTAAAGCTAAACTCCGTATGCAAGCTTCAGTAAATGCGGAAAGAGATTATGAGATGTCTGCTTCTATGATTGCTGTGTTTACATCTAACCATGCTTTGTATGATAGGATCGGCACTTTCAAAAAGAACTCTAACGGTGAGATAGCTAGACTTATTGAGTTTAACTTAAGAAAACCTAAGCCGTTCTTTGATAACCCAGCCCTTGGTGCAGAACTATTTAAACCTTTGCATCAACACTATGGACATGCAGGTGTAGACTACATACAAAACTTATTTAAATATACAGATGCTCAAATATTAGAAAAGATTGATAAGTGGACACTAAGATTTAAGAAAGACTTTGGTGACGACACTACTTATAGATTTTGGGAGAATGCAGTTGCTGCTACGCTTGCTGGTGGTGAAATAGCTAATGAGGCAGGTATTATAGATTTTAGTTTAGAACGTATCTACGGTGTAGTATTAAGTGAGATGATTAACATCAGGGATAACGTGGTTCGGATTAATGACATAGACTACGAGAGCGTGCTTGGAGAATATATTAACTCACATCAAACAGGTATTCTAGCTATCGAGGGAAACAATCCTTCTATGGAACCAAGGTCAGACTTGGTCATTAGAGCAGAGCTAGACAACTCTTTACTATGTATAGAGAAGAGACACTTTAGAGAGTATCTTGGTAAACAAGGTATAAGTATCCATGACTTTGTATTTAAGATGAAAGAGAAAGGCTACAACATCAAAGACCACAAACGTCGTATGGGTACAGGCTGGAAGCCAGCAACAGGGTTTAGTGCAGTGACTGCATTAGAGATTGATACTACAAAATTCTTAGAGGATATACTAAAAGAGAATGAGGCTGAACAGCGAACCGGAGTGGAACTTTCCTCTTGATTGGATGCAGATAGGTGACAGCTTTTTCGTACCTACACTTAAACCATCATCTATGATATATGCTATTGATAGCGGAGCTAAGAGGGCCAAGATAAGAGTTAAGATATTCGAGGCTATTAAAGATGATTGTTTAGGTGTAAGGGTATGGAGGATAGGCTAGTCGCCTGACTCTAATCCAAGTTCTACTTGAGCTGCTATAGTTCGTTTATATAGTAGTTGTAACTCTTTAATAGGTTGTAATCTATCAGATTTTTGTTTTGCAGTAAGTCCTGGCATCTTACGTATTTGGTTAGCTTGTTTATTTAGCTCATCCAAGTCAGCTTTCATTTTATTGTATTGTTTAATTAAAGCAGGGCCAGCAGGATATTTAGATAATATTTCTGTATATTTAACTGGGTTAGTGTCTTGGAATAACTCAAGCTGTCTATTTAATTCATCTATTTTTTGAACTGCATCACTATATTGTCTTTGTTCTATATCAGAATATTTACTTAAGAAGCTATCAAAGAATATTAAATCACGTTTAGCGTCAAAGTCTTTGTTACCTCTTAAGAATAGTTGTATGCCATACAAGTCATGCGCAACTCTACCAACAGCATCACCATAGTTATTAGCAAAGAATGCAAGAGTATTAGGAGACCAATCTATACCGCCATCTGTTGCTTCAGCTAAAAATATAGATATATCTTTATATAGGTCCGCTACATTATCACTACCACCATATGCAGCACCATACTTTCTAGTTTGTAATGGGTTGTAAATATTTTGTCCAAACGCATTCATGTTCATAGCATATTCTACAGCTGGTCTACCAACACTCGGCATAGCAGTATCAATTATCCAAGCCATAGGATTTTCGATAGGACTCATACGAGAGAACGGTAATGGCATAAATGAATCAAGTGATATATTTAACATATTAGCTATCATCTCTTGCATACTAAATTTATCTGCCCCACCATATGCTGCTAGCTGAGCTCCAATAGCTGCAAAGCCTCCAGGACCAAAACCCCAAGGTATTTGTAGAACATCACCTTTCTTAAATCCAGGTAATTTACTTAAGTCAAATCTAGCAAATCTAGTCCAACGAGCTGGATCATCTTCGCGTGTTGGGTTTTCTTCATCATCACCTGCTAATAATGCAGACATATGCCAAATAGCATAACCAGCTCCAACTCCAGCAGCCATCATACCTAAAGCGGCTTGTCTTCTTTTATCAAAGTTAGCACTCCAATTAGCTAGAGCTTCAGGATTACCTTTAATGTAATCAGGTAAATTACTTTCTGCTACATCTTTTCTTTGTAAAGCAGCAGACATAGATTCAAAAGCTCTCACAATACCAACAGCACTAGGTTTAAAGAACATAAACCATGCACCCATAGCATCACCTTTTATACCACGCTCTTCAAAGTTTGATAAACGTTTAGCATATACAACGGCTCTTTCTATAGCTGCTTTGTTTACTTCTGCTGGTATTTGATTACCTGTTTTACCTGCAGCATTTTGAGTCAAATAATTTTGTTTATATGTTTGATAAGCAGCTGCACGAGTTGTAAGTTCAAAAGTACTCATCCAAACATCAAAGAAATCTTTTATACTTTGTTTAGTTTTAGCTACGCCTTTTTGACTTCTATTAATATTTTCTTGTAGTCTTTCATATGCGGTTTCAATAGATAAAGATTGAGAGTAAGAAATCATGCCACCATTTTGTAAGTACTCAAACATGTTTGCTGGTAGTGTATTACCTTTTGCTGATTGTTGTTTTACATATGTTTCTAACTCACTAATTCTACCTTTAGTATATAAGTTCATAACCTTAGCAACTTTTAACATACCACCTTGCGTAATTGTTTTAGCTATATGTTCCATATATCCGCCGGTATCTTTTAATCCTAGGTCAGCTGATACATAGAATATGTTGGTAATTGCGTCACGAACAAAGTTTAAGGTTGCAAATGGAGGGTTAAATCTAGTATGTAATTGTCCTAAGGTTCCTGTTATTCTATTTAAAAATGCTACCCATTGGGGATTTTCTGCATATGCTCCTCGTATAGCTTGTAATAAATTATCATCTTTAATACGTATTATTGCTAAACTACCATCGTCTAAGAAATGTAATACAGTATTTTTTTCTGCTAAAAGTTTTTGTAAATTTTCGTCATTTCTATATCGATCTTCATAGCTAAATACTTCTACTAATTCACCATTAATAGCTTTACCTTTTACTTCTTTTCCTGTTATAGGGTCTTTGTATTTAACTGTTTGTGTAACTGCATTATATACAGATTGTGTGTAGTTAATTCTTCCAGCTCGTGCTGCAGCTCTTGACGCATCTACAATAGTTTGAGTAAATGGATCTTCGGACTCACCTTGATTACCTTCAAATGAGCTTTCTAATTTTTTAAGTTCTCTAGATAACCTACCGCCTGTAGGATTATAGAATGATTCTTCTGCATCAAACTGTTTACGTTTTAAAGGTATATAGTTTTTCCATCCATAGAATTCAATAACATTCATAGCTTGTGGGCTAGCATAGTTAGCTTCAGAATTCAATTCTAATGTGTCTTTATTGAGTTGAGTCATAGCTTCTCTAAGCTGTGTGATACTTTGATATACACCTGGATCAGTGTATTTAAGATTAGCTAATTGACTTTGAGCTATAGATGCTTGAGTTGCACTCATGTCAGATACATCATATCTACTACTTGTAATATCTACTGGGCCACCTTTCTTATTACTAAAATAACTTGTGCCTGCAACAGAATCTACTGTGTTTTTACCTGATACTTTGGTTTCAGCATTTGCTAATCTACGTAGTTGCTCTTTATATTTCTGTAAATCATTTTTCCTTTGTTCACTATCTTTCCATACTTTAGTAGTTATTTGCTTCATTATATCTTCACGTAAAGTAGCAGGGCTGGTTGTAGTACCATCTCTACGTCGTATAATTTTCTCATTACTCAAAGGAACATCTAATAAGAATTTTATTTCTCTACGCTCAGATTCATGCATACCTGTAAACAGAGTTTTTAATAACCCCTTGGCTTCTGCTTCAGACATACCATTTTGTTTTTGTAATTCTACATAATTACCTAAAGCTCTTGAGTAGGCATCAAATGCTGGTTGCATTTTTTTCATATAGTAATCTGATAAACCAAACGCTCTAGTTAACTGGTCGAATACATTATTAAACCCATCTACACCAACTAACAATAAACCTGAACGCTCTAAGTTATCTTGAGCTTTCTTAATATCAATAGAACGATTTGCATAGTTTCTGATTGCAGTTGTTAAACCTTTGTCACCGTTTTTAAAGAAATCAAAGAATGAGTTTTTTAATCTATTACCAAATGTTCTTTCTTCTCTTTCAAATAATTTAGTGTTATCACGTACTTGTTCATTAAATGATCTATCGTGTTTAGTAGGTTTAGGAAACTTAATAATATCTACATTACGTCTTTCACGTGGTTTTTCATCAGACATTGGGTCAACAGCATAATTAGGATATTTAATTTTATTGACTAATTTTCTATATCTAGCTTTTGCAGGAGTAATATCTCCTAATGCTTCAGCCTCTTCTATTTCTCTAATTTCATCTAGTTTTTTACGGAAGTCTTGTTTTCTATACCAAGATTTAGTTCTGTTCTTATCAAGTTTTATTGGTAGTGTACCTATTTGAAATGCACGGGCTGACAACTGAATTGTATCTTTTAATAATGTATTATCAATATTTTCTAGACCAAGTGTAGTAGAAACAAAACTTATAAAGTCATCAAACAATGATCTAAAGAACCCTGTTTCGCTAGGTAGATTACTTTCTGATGGGATACTTGCTAAAAACTGTTGAAACTCTGCATTAGAAAACGCCTCTGCAATAAATTCTTTTATATTACTAAAACCATAATCATTATATTCATAGTCTTGCCCTACTACTTTACCTCTGCTTTGTTGCCTTGCATATCGTTTAGCTTTATTAAACACGCCTGTTAATTTATCAATCTCAACATTAGTTAACATATCAAATTGAATTGCATTTACCGTACCAACATGAGTAAATTCATGTAGCAATGTTTTTAATGCTTGACCACTAGACATTGTGTCATCTATTACAATAACGTCTTTAAATTCAGCGCCTTTTATCTTAACTGCTTTTGATAAACCTGATTGACTTGGTCTTACGTTTTGAACAGGTGTATAAAAACCTGATGATCTAGATTTAGATTTAGGTCTACCCGCTGCATCTGCAAACTCATCTAAATACCCTTTTATAGTCTTAGGATCAGCGTTTACTACTGATACTTTATCTATACCAGGTATTTTTAAAATTTGATTTATTAACTCTGCTTGCTGAAATCTGTAAGATGCTTTTTTTGTATCGCCTAGTTCTGCGTTTATTTCTGCTTGTCTTGTAAGTCTTTCACCTAAATCATTTAAAAGAGCTATAGGATCATTTTTATATTGTTCTATAAGTCTATTAACTTCTGACCTATCATCCAACATCTCAAGTAAATCACCTTGTATATCATCAGAGTTTTGTACCATTTCATCAAATGGGTTTATTTGGGCTGGTAAATCCATTATCTCATCTATGGCTATCTCTATGTCTTCATCTATTTGTATATCTTCTAAATCTATTTCTTCTTTTTTAATTGCTTTTTTATACTTATCAAACTTAGCTTTTATTTGGTCAGCTATTTTATTTTTAACTCGTTTTACAGCTGCTTTATCTTGTTGGTCTCGTACAGCTTGAGCTAATGCTTTGATCTCTGCATCTTCTATTTCATTTATTATTTCTCTGCCTTCATTGTATTCAGTGCCTGTAGTAAAATAGTTTTTGTAATTATCAATATCTTTTTGTATTTCTTCTAGGCTATTATATCTACTACCTTTTCTATTTAAGTAATATTCTTGTATGATAGGTGAATTAATAAATTCATCTCGTAATGCCTTGCGTCTAGCCTTATCAGCTGGGCCTACGTTTTGATCTGCGCCAAAATCTTTTACTTTAGATTGTAAGTCTGCGGCTTCCTCAAAGATATAATCACCTATTGCATTCTCTATAACATCTGACATGTTAAATGCACCTTGGATAGGAGGTCTAGCAGAACCGAACACAGCCCCTGCTTTTAAGAAGCTTGGTAACTCTTTGATACCCATTAAAGCCATACGCTTCATAAATTCTTGGAAACCAGGTAATGTTTCTGACCTTACATCAAATTCTAATTCACGAGCCTTACGAGTATTTATTTCTTGTGAAGGAGTTGAGCCTGCGTCTTGGTCGGAGCTTCGTTGAGCAAACTCATTAGCGATAGTCTTGAATACTTTAGGGTTAGCATTTAACTGATTAAATTGAGCTGTATCTAACTTGGTCTGCAGTATGTTTCTTACTACACTTTCATTAGGTGTTGTAGAAAATTTAAGCGGATTAGATGTTTTATTTAAGTTTTTACCTTTATCTCTAATTAAGAAATCAGCTACTGTAATAGGGCGAGTATTAGGAAGAAGTACTTTAGGTCTTACAGAATATGCAAGAGTTCTACCAGCAACATCTTCTTCTGGATTAATATAGTGGTCAGTTAAATTGTTTTTTACTAGGTAAGATTGAGCATTTTCTAAATTGTTTGTTGCATATATAGGTAATATACCTTCTGCCTCTGTAGTAGTAGACTCTGTATCAATCTTAGTTTTATTAAATAAAGGATCAGTCTCACGTTTGTTTTGTATATACCTATCCGCTGCAGCTTTACCTTCTGAATTTAGTATGCTTGTATAGATTGATTCTGCTTCAGCTAAGCCTTCTTGTGTAACGGCATAAGGCATACCAACGTTATCATATTCACTTATTATCTCACCTAGCTGATTTCGATATTGGCGTTTGTTTATATAAGATTTTATTTGGTTTTTGTATAATGCAAGCTCATCGGCTGTTTGATCGAGAGGTAGATTTAGTTGTTCATTAACTTTTTGTTGGAAATTTTTTAGAGGGCGGTCAACAAATAATTTTTTTTGTTGTGTAACAGGCTGACCATCTTTATCATAGCCTGTAATTATATCTTGCGTACCTACTTGGATTCTTTCAAATCCTTCTTCAGGTATTTTACTTAATGAACTGAGTGGTTTTCCCTCTCGTCCATCAGCTGCGCCAGCATCACTTGTATTGCTATCCACTGTGCTTCTGACAACTGTTCCAAGCTCTTTGGTAGGGGATAACTGTTTTCTGGATTTAGTAGACTCAGATTGAGATACTGAAATGCTTCCTCTATCTGGTTCGTCGTCAAGTTGATTAGGTCGCTGAGCATCTGCTTTCTCCTTGATTTTTCTTTCTATTTCTTGGATTGGAGGTAATTTATAGTCTTTAGGACTTTCTTCAGGGGCTTTTAAAAGCTTAGGTCTAGCATCTGCATCATCTAAATCAACATCAACTAGGTCTTCATCTAAATTAATTTTTTCTTGTTCTTTTATTATATTATCACGCCTTTTTACTTCTTCGTCATCAAAATTCCAACCTTTTCTTTTTGTTGTTTGTTCAGGCCCTGCTGACTCTGCCTCTGGACCTTTTGATTCTGGCTCTGGGTCTACAGTTGATCCTTCAGGTGATGATGTTGTAGGTGATTGTTTAGGGGTTGTTCTAATACCACCAATAGTAGCAGGTATGATAGGCATTGCAAAACCAGCAGCCGCGGCATTAATATATTCTTCTAATGCTGCTCTATCAGTAAGTGGTAAGTCTGCACCATACCTCTCTATACCAGATTGAATAGCTTCAACAGGAGCTTCTTTAATACCTGTAATACCTATATTTTTGGCTATATTAAGCAACATACTTTGTGTAGGTGCCGCAAGTTTTTCTAAAGACCCAAGACCAATTTTAAGGCTAATAAAGTTAGCCAGTGCATGAGCAGTACTTAATGTAGCTAGCTTACCTGTGCTAAGCTCTTTAATTTTTTCTAGTTGTAATTCAGGATCATCAATATCTTTAATAGCTTCATCAACTGCTCTACCTGTAACTTCACCCGCACCAAACTTACCTGCCATACCTGTTAGAGCTACATTACTACCGGCTCTTTTATAAATGTTTTTGATTGCTTGCTTACCAGCTTCTGATTGTATAAGTTTAGCTGTTTCATTTCTTATATATTTTTGAGCTTCTACTTCTGACATTTCTTTGGCAGTTTCAATAATACCTTTTTTAACTAACTCTTTACCTACAAACCCAGTTAAAGCACCACCCATAGTACCAACACCAGGAGCAATAGCACTACCTACCATAGCACCAGCAATGGAAGTAACAAAAGCTTCACCAATCATACCAACACCTTGACCAGCAATGAAAGGCACAAACTCTGTAAGCACCGCACTAATACCCTGATCCCAAGCTTTGGTAAACTCATCAGTTGCTTTTACACCTCGAGCACCTACCTTAGCTTCAGACTCTTGCATATCAGCAACACCGCTTTTTATAAGGTCATCATTGCCTGTAGCTTTACCTGCTAATACTTTTGCTCCACCTGTAATACCACCATATTGGTCAAAATATGTACCAAGACCACGAGTAAAGTCGCTACCTTCACCTTCTTTTAGTATTTTGGGTTGTTGGCCGAATAGGCCTGTTTGTTGGTCCAAAGGTATAACCTCACCTGTGTAAGGTTTGAATCCCTGTGGAGTTAGTGGGATAACTTTTCCTGTGTAGGGTTTTAGTGCCATCAGGCTAACTACCTACAAATTGATTACCATCAGCATCTTGGTACACGGGTTTTCCGTCTGGAGTATTACCTATTAAAGTCATTCCTGAAGTGTTAGGTCCTCCGGTTACAGGAGGAGTCGGTGGGACTCTTTGAGTGCCTAATACCATTGTTTCAGCCTCTTTCATAATTTGGTTTACTTTCGCTCGTTGAGCATCAACGGCTTTTTTATTATCCTCTGTAGGATTATTCTTATATGCTCTTTCCAAGTTATTTAAGATTGTATACTCATTATCATACCCCATCGCTTTAGCTTGTGCTAACACAGCAGATGAATTCTTAACGTTGTACCCTTGAACAGTACGTGCAAGGTCTGCTTTTCTAATATCCACATCACCTTCGAATTGAGTTTTAGCAGCATCTTGTTCAGCTTTAAACTGTTCAAGCTCTGCAGTTCTATTTCTAGCTTCTGCTGCTTCCATACTATCAAAGCCTTTAGTACCAGCTGCAACTTGCTCTGCACGTTTAGCTTTTTGGATTTCAGTATCAATGTCAAACATTTTCTCTTCGCGAGCTCTAATATCTTTAAGCTCATCTGTATATGATTTAATACCGCGAGTAGCACCTGAAGCAATATTAGTGATTGCATTTGGTGATTCACCTGCAGCGATTGCTAAGCCTGCTTCTGTTAGTGCCATGTACGGAGCAATATCTTTTTGTTCTGTTAAACCTGCTTCTAAGTCAGCTAATCTTTTTTCTAGTTTTGGTGAAACAGTATCTTCACCAATAAACTCTTTATAAGCTTTCATTCTTTCCTCACCATATGCTTTAGGGTCTACTTCTTTAAATGCTTCAGTAGGAAATTTAGGTGGGTTATATTTTATAAAGTTAGATGTATCTGCAGCTTCTGATATTGTAGATGCCGGAGGTATCACTCCTTGATTCATTGCGGCTACTTCTTCATCTGAAACAGAAATTGGTTCTCCATCATCACTTAATATATAGTATGCACCAGCTGTACCAAGTATACCTGATTTGATTGGATTTCTATTAATAAGACCTGGACGCGGCATAGGTAAGTTATTAGGATTTGGAATTCTTGGTTGAGGTTTAGTAATAAGTTTTCTACCAAAATCTAGTATCTTGCCACCAAGACCATACTTTTGTACATCTTCATCTTCTACTTCACCACCATCTTCAAATGCAATAATACCACCGCCGGCATAGTTTTGGCCTATATCACCAGCAGGCAGCGCACCAACGCCACTTGATGCCATCATATTAGGTGTCATTTCTGGTTGTGGTTGAGGAGTTCCAACACCTTGATTAGGAGGTGTCATACCAGGCATCATTGTAGCAATACCTTGTGGTTTTGTTTCTTGTATAAGTTGTTCAGCTACAGATGGTTCAGGTTGTTTATTTGCTTGGTATCTTTCGCGCATGTCTTTACGACGTTGTAATTCACCTAACGCTAAATAGGTAGGGACCTCGCCTGTAGGATTCTCTACAAACCCAACTAATGCTTGGTCAGGTACACCTTTTAATCTATCTTGTAGTTGAATAATATTCATATTTAATTCCCTAATACATTATATAAGCCAAGACCTGCTAGACCTAGACCACCAATCTGGGATGCTAAACTTGGTGCTGGAGCGTAGGCTACTTGTGTAGAACCTAATGCACCCGCAGTACCACGTAGAATGTTTGATTGGTATTCGAGTAGTTTGCGTTGATAGTCTTGTTCTTCCATAAACTGTTGATATTTGATGTTATCAATTTCTTGTTGCATGGCTTGTTTTTCCGCACCTGATGCTGCTTGTGCTTTGAGTCTTTCAAGATTTGATATTTGTTCAGTAGCACCTAATGCGCCTGTAGCTTTACCAGATTCTAGTGCAGTTGTAAGTCCTGTAATACCTAAGTCTTTTTGTAATCCTGCTCCAAACTGTTCTGCTTGTTGTTCTAAAGTTCTTTGTTGTTGAGCAGCTTCTAGTGTTTTAGCTTCGGCAGTCATACCAGCAGCTCTATCTCTTTCGAACTGTTCTTGTCCTCTTGTAAATGCTTCTTCTTTGCCCCTTGCACGTAAGTCAGCAATCAAGGCTCTTGTTCTTGCATCAGCTTCAGAACTCATTAAGGCTTCACGACCACCACCATAAGTACCTCGACCTATAGAGCCCATAGCATATTTAACTTTTTCAATGTCTCCTTGTCTTTGAGCTTCTCTAATAGCAGCATCTGTAACTGCGCTCTCATAAGGACTCATGTATTTAGTTGCCGCCGCTGCATCAAATTCAGCTGGAGTTTTCATAGCTAACGAAGTAACGCCGCTTGGTGTGTAACCTAAAGCCTTACTTAGTCCGGAAGCTGCAGCAGCAGTACCCATTGTAGTAACATCGCCTATAGCTTTTTCAGCAGCACCAAACTCAGTTGGAGTAGTCATACCAGCTGCTTCTGTTTGAACTTTTAATTGCTCTGGAGTAAATCCAGCTACGCGCTCACCTGTATAAGGATTATAATCTTTGACACC
>Ga0222718_10003702_pt1 | contig 13017 bp, 17 predicted proteins | sample C33_27DmetaG_FD_165045 | JGI IMG/M metagenome (GOLD analysis project Ga0222718, IMG submission 165045) | Estuarine water microbial communities from San Francisco Bay, California, United States - C33_27D | ecosystem: Environmental > Aquatic > Marine > Unclassified | place: USA: California... | reverse complement strand
AAAAAATGATATAATATTTACATTTTGTTATTTTCAACTCTGATTATAATCATCATACAAATCAATGATGAATATTATGAAACTTCCAGTTGATATTCTTATTCATAAAATATATCCAAATATTGGTATTGCGGGCACTATTCTGATGACAAGTGCTTCGAAAAAATTTCATAAAGAAAGAAAACAGATTCTATCCTATGTTATAAATAATGATGATTTTCTTCGCAATTATACATTGGTTTATGGTGTTGATCTGATTTCGCTATTATCAAAAAATTCAATTTCTTATCGTTTGTTTGATGAACTATATGAATATATTCAATGTGGTTCAAATAAAAAAAAGTTATGTCAAATGAAAATACAAGATGAAAATACGCAGCAACTACATATAAATAATACATTCATTGTATTGAAAATTCTGAAAAAGGCGGTAAATTTCAAAATTAAAGATAATAAGCGTCGAATGAAGTGTTCATTATTGATAACAAGTATAATGAAAAAATACTTCAATTGTTTATTTTTCGCAAGAAACAAGGAATGTAGATTCTATGTTTCATATATGATGGATATTGACCATATAGGATGGGAAGATTGTGATATAAATCTATACAATATTTGCGAAGATCTTAATATAATGTCTGATGAAAAACATAAGGATGTTTTTCTGAATCATTTGAATAAATACTCATTTCGTACTAAAACTTGTAATATGAATAATGTTATAGCAACGAGTGGAATTATTATCAAAATATTTGTAGATCCAAGTTTGCCAATGAAAGTCTATATTTACTCGAATTATATACTTTATAAATATTTGAATGAAATGTTTGAAAATAATGTAGAAATAGATATGTTGAAAAATTCACAATATATAGAATCTTCTCTGAGTAGATTATCTATCTATGAAGAAATAAAAGATAATTGCAATTTTGAAGAGGTAGCAACAGTACCAAAATATCTCAAACAAATGATTGATATTGAAGTTAATAAATACAAAATCAATATCATTAAAAATTTTGATAAATAATTTTGAAATCATTATTTGTACCATTAGAAATCTTTTTTATTTTTTATAAAAAATGATAAATCTGTTTGTATTTTGTAGTTTATGAAACCTCAAAAACAAATTTGCAAAACTATAAAAAAGACATGTTATGCTAACAAGGGACTATCTCAAATATTGTTATCAAAGGGACTATCGTGTCCTGTTAAACCAAAAATGACATACAAAGTATCTTTGGAAAACCCTGAAGAATTGAAAATATGAAAAAATAAAACAATCACCAAAATACAAAAGCGATATAAAGCATATGGATATCATTTCCATATGTTTTATTTACGTTCTTTTTAATGCACAAAAAACTGTAATATATAGTTCTGGAGAACATCGTTATATATTATTTAGGTTTTTGACATTTACTGTATAATATATATTCGTTGTCTACTTTGACATATCTGGTTTTCCCTCCTTTTTTTACATAGATACTTCTGCGAAGCTTATTCTTGTTATGTATAATTATAACTTTTTCACCATTTAATATATATGTTGTTGATTTTTTACCACCTGTTTTATGATTTTCAAACATGTGTTTGATATTTTTCAATGCTTGTAACAAAATTAGCATTTTGTCATTTTTTAAATCATCATGTTGATATCCCGTCAAATACTTTTCTATTATCATGTTGTTATCTTCTTTGTCCAGGGAAAATTCGTAAATTTGGTAATCATCTTTTGAAATTTTAATCATATTGGTTTTAAACCAAAATTTATGATTTCCATTCCCTACATTTATAATTGTTTCCAGTTTCTCTTCATTCTCTTCATTCTCTTTATTTTTCAAATATTGAAAATGTTCAATGACATTTTGTTTTATACCAATTTCACTTAATTTTGCAGATGATTGTAGAATAATATTATTTAAAACTATTTTGAAATTTTGAATTTGCTCCACATGATTTTCATTTTCGATATCTTTAAAAACACTTTTGAAATTTTTTATTAGCTCCAAGATTTTCATATCGTCGTCTGAAATATTTGGTTCTTCATCGCCCATATATAATGTTCAATTTCTATAATTAATGTAATATTTTTAAAATAATGTAGTGTTTTATAAATCATGTATTGAAAAACACATTTTTTGAAAGTTGTTGAACAATTCCATGTATAAGTTGTAGGATTTTTTCACATAATGAGAGAAAACTGATTATGTGTTATTAAATATTGAAGTAAGTATGAAATCTGATATTTATATATTGTATAACATTTTTAGCAAGTATCAATCGCATGAAACTGAATATGATAAAAAAGTTATATATGAAAATATCAAACAAAATATTGTGAAATTACACTGGGAAAATTGCTATCACTAAACTTTAGTGGAATTAAGATTCATTTGAGTCTAAGTGCGGAAAAATGGGTAATTTTTTTGCATTTCAGGTTGAATAAGGTTGTTATTTCAAACTAATATAAGAATATTTCGGTACAACATTGTATATTGAGTTTTGTAAAATGTTTATGGACTTTATAGAAATAGGTACATCAGATTTTGAAACAGAAATACAAAAAAACGATTCGAAAATTGGATTGTCTGTAGAACCTGTTCGTCATTATCTTGATAAATTACCAAACAAAAAAGGATGTATAAAATTGAATGTAGCCGTAAGTAATTATATTGGAAATGCCACAATTAATTACTTGTCGGAAGAAAATATAGACAAATTCAAATTACCAGAATGGGTCAAAGGTTGTAATACTATAAACAGTTATCATCCAACTGTTTCTATGAAATTACTTGAAAAAGGAATTCATATTAAAGATATCATCACGAGTTATAGTGTGGAGTGCAAACCACTCGTACAAATTATGACAGAAAATAATGTATCTGGTGTATATTATTTAAAAATAGATACAGAAGGACATGATACAACAATATTGAAACATTTTTATAATTCAATCAATAATAATGATTTTTTACCCCATGTTGTGTTATTTGAAAGTAATATTTTATCAAAAGAAATAGACGTGAAGGAAATAATCAATGTATTACAATATATTGGATACGACCTTATTCAATCGAATCATGATACTCTTCTCAAATTAAATTTGACTAAATTGAGAAATAAAAATAAATTTACTCAAATAAAAAATTATTGTGTTATGGATTATCCAGCAGAATATAATCCCGATAATTTACCTCACGAAAACACATTAGAACATGCTCAACAGTATTGTATCGAAAATGGTTGTACTGCGGTAATATATCAAAATAATAGATATGAAGTAAGGGTTGGTAAATATATTCAATACCTTAATGACTTTGATATAACGTCCTGGATATATATCTAAAATCAAAAATAATCAAAGGTTAATTTTTACCTATAATTTTCACAAATACACATTGGTAATTCATTCGAAAAATATTCTTTATATTTATAATTGTATTTGTGAAAGATTCTTCCCAACATTTCATTCCATTCTATTGGATATTTTTTTGAAATTTCAAAACAATCCCTTGTGTTAGTTGCGGGATTTTCTTTCAATAATTCCATTTTTTTATCAAGTAATTCTATCATTTCGTTATACCATTCATTTGTAAATGGTGTATTTGGTTTACAAATGTAACAACCATTTCCAACTAATTCACTCCATTTGTGTATCAAAGGGTTATAAGCAACGCCTCCATTAACTTCAGGATATCCACAAACCCATTTATTTGAATTTAAAAGATCATTAAAATGTGTTTTCCACGAATCACGTGTTCCTTTAATATCACTATATCCGCCTCCATAAAAATTCATGAAATATGTTCTCAAATAATCAGATTTATGTGTAGCTGAAAGATATTGATATGCTGGATGTAAAGGATGTTCTTTCAATATATATTTATCTAAATTCAAAGGAGTTATAAGAATGACATTACAATTTGAATTTTGAACGAGACTTTGCAGATGTGATTTGCGATTTTCTGACATCTCATTATTTTCTGTCCAAAAACAAAATATGATGTAAGATTTAAGATAACAAACCATTTAATAACATTTATCACTGTCAATCTTATATATTTTCAAAGAAATTGAAATATGAGTATTGAATGGTTTATTTGAGTCTAAGTGCGGAAAATGGGTAATTTTTTTGCATTTCAGGTTGAATACGTCCAACTTCAATCTCCCAATAAGGTAGCAATATTGTACCATACTTTTTGCGAACAATACTTGATATGCTTTGATCATGTCGGTTGTCGATAAAACACGGCAATTGTGTAAGATTATATTTATCTGTTATTAAATAAGGGTCTTTTTTCAATACATCAATTATCTCTTTGAACATTTCCAAAAGTTTGTCATTCTTTTTGTAAATTTGACAGCCTCCCATAATTTGACACGAATTGTCTATCTTACTATCAAAACTATTAAATATTTCTTTTGTAGTCCAAGATCTTTCATAAAGATTTATCTCAAATCCAATAGAATTGTGAGAAGAATTTGTCAACATCTCTATATATTCGTTAAAACGCTTAATACCTGTTTTTGCAATTGTACATCCAGAATCAAGATAAACTAATATATCATTTTGATTCATTTTAGCAAGTTCTTGTAGAATAATGTCATATTTCCATATCCAGTATCCTCCACCTCTTTTTAAGGACAAAATTTCAGAAAATGTTTTCTTAAATTCTTCAGTCAATTTATGTGGTTCATATATACAAATTTCATCAAACATTCCAAAGTTTTCTGCCTCTTCTTTTATTCTTTTTTTTGAATTTGCATATAAATCATCACCGTAACTAATAAAATGAATTTTCATTATATTGTTTGAACAATAATGATAAATTCTTAAATGTGTTATTATAGATTTTTTTGAATAATTGAAACGAGTTGTAAGATAATGCTATTTTCTTCAATTTGCATATCCCATTTGTTATGCCAATGATAGCAAAATGCTCCGTTGAAGAAATTATCAAAATCATACGTTTTTTCTGAATTTTTGAAGAAGTTGATAGTTCCGATATTATATGGATTTTGAATCCAATCTCCATTAAACCAACTACATGGCAGAACTAACATATCCAATGGTAAATCGTATGTTAATCTTGCTTCTTGAAAACCCCAACCTTTATTACGACTAATAATGTAATTGATATTGTTTTTCATCTTTTCTGACTTTGCTTTGAGTGATATAAAAATAGCATTGTTTGGATAATTTTGATTTTCCCATTGGTAAACACAAATATCATTTGCAAAATTTTTGAAAATAGGATCAAATCCTCTCAAAAAAAAACAGTCAAGATCAAACCAGCACCCGCCGTAATTAAATAAAAGAAGGCATCTAATTAGATCACTGTAATACGGTAGTGTTTTTTTATAATAAAAATCTTTGGGAACAAAATTTGTGTAGTGTCTTTCTTTTTCAAGAGAGAACTGACGAATCTCGCAATATTTTTCAATTTTTTCATTATAATGATTCGGTGTATTGTTTTCCAACCACAAAACAATTTGATGTTTATTATTAAAAACATTGAAATAATAACAAGATAAAATAGAATAGAAATGTTTTTCGTTTAAGTTTCCATTCCAGTAACAATGAAAAATAACAGAGTCATGATAGTTTCCATGAAGGTTTTTCGACATTTGAATTGTATCATTGTAATCAGTTGTAAGTGCTAAAAGTTTCATTACAATATATATAATATTATGTTTTTATATCAGATAAAACATAAAGATCAAAATTATATAAACATTTTTGCAATCTTGAATACATAGTAATAATGAACAAATTTGTAGATCGTATTTTTTATATCAATCTCGAACATAGGAATGATCGAAAAGAACAAATAGAGACAGAGATCCGTAAATTTGACCCATATTTAGAAATAACGGAACGTTTTGATGCAATTAACGTTAAACCGACATCAATTCGAGGGACAAATGGTGCGATAGGATGTTCAATGTCTCATTGCAAAATAGTCCAAATTGCAAAAGAAAGAGGTTACAAAAATATTTTAATATTAGAAGACGATTTTCAATTTATAGCAGAAAAAGAAAGATTGTTGAATAACCTTCGTATATTTTATGAAAATATTGACAATTATCATCTAATATTACTTGGTACAAACTGTGCTAAATTTTATGACACCCAATATCCTGATATATACAAGGTATCGAATTCTCAAACAGCATCGGGATATATTATTAACAATTCAGTGTACGATGATTTTCTGAAAATAGCAGATTTGTCAATTACTAATTTAAACAAAACACAAAATGAAACTTGGGCGATTGATCAGGTATGGAAAATACTACAAGGTGAAAATAAAAAAGTTTATTCTTTTAATAAAATAGAACGAATAGGTATTCAAAGACCAAGTTATAGTGATATTGTAGGAAATTATGTAAATTACGGTTGTTAATTTACTATTTTCCATTCTGTAGGACACAAGTCTTTTATATCGTGTGTTTTGAGTTTTGGACCAAACCATTGATTTTTATGAAGTGATCACATAACGACATCAAAAGTTCTTCTTCAATTTTATTTCAATTAGATATCAAAAAGAGGCACCCGATCATCCATTTCCATTCTTAGGAAGTGACGAAGAGCGTAAATTATGTTTCAATTATATAAAATTGTTTAATATTTATAAAGAATGTGACAAAAAGAATATTCATAAACAATCAGAATCAAAAGAATCGAAACTGTTTAAGAAACCAATTGCAGTTTGTAATTTTTTTTCACTGTGAAAATATTCATTTTGGTACATAACGAGTCACACAAATGTGATATAAATACTTCACATTGAAAACCGAAACACACTTTCGAGTGATATTTTTCCCGACCAAAATGCAGTGTACGTTCCCTGATTTGAAGAATCACGGTTTCACAACGTTGATACATGTTGTGTGAATGATATTTTGCACATCACAGTGTCCCTTGTGTAGCTGCGTTGCATAACAATCTGATAAATATCACATGAGAACAAACGATATTTGTAGCATGGTGACACAAGGGTATGTGTTCATGGAAGTTGCGACAATATGTTGTCTCGTATATTGTTCATTGTCCTTGTTTGTGAGTTGACAGACAGAGAGGACATTCTGACAACCTTTTTTGCGTGGAAGAGAATGCAAGCATCTCTGAAGAGGAGCCAAGCATTTCCAAAGATAACACAAGAATTTCTGAAGAGGAAGCAAGCATCTCTGAAGAGAATGCAAGCATCTCTGAAGAGGAACCAAGCATTTCTGAAGAGAATGCAAGCATCTCTGGGAAGAAGCAAGCATCTCTGAAGAGAATGCAAGCATCTCTGAAGAGGAACCAAGCATTTCTGAAGAGAATGCAAGCATCTCTGAAGAGGAACCAAGCATTTCTGAAGAGAATGCAAGCATCTCTGAAGAGGAACCAAGCATTTCTGAGAGGAAGCAATACTTTTGAGAGGAAGGAAAAAGGTATCTCTGTAGAAATCTTCCATACTACGAGACATCCTTTATCATTGCATTAAGATTCTTACATGAAAGTATCCTTCGTCACTGCATTATCATCAAAAAAGTGCTCAATATATAAGAATTATTTGTTAAATGTATATATCATATAAATATATGTCTGGATACAGAGATATTGTTCAAGACTGGGATCCTGTTATTATAAGATCTTCAAAAAATGCACAAATGTCAAAACAAACTCATCAAAACCCGGCTGGAACGAAAGAATTCATGAAACTCAATGAAAATGATATACCTTGTTTGAATAAAATGACAAGAGAACAATCGCAAGAACTACAGCAAGCACGTAATGCCAAAGGATGGACACAAAAACAATTGGCCTCTTCATTGATGATAAATATTTCCATTGTTCAAAAGTATGAAAATTGTAGTGTTGAAAATTTTCAACTAAGTTTGTATAAGAAAATGATGGCTCGTCTTGGAGTAAAAAAATAAAAGGAAAAAAGTGTAACAACTTTTTTTAACCAGAATTTACATGAATATGAACGTATATAATATGAATTATAATCCGATTTTTTTTTCTAATATATCTTGGACAATTTCATAAGATATTTTTTTGATTTCTTGCATTCCACCCGATTTCTTCTTAATATTATAAAGGTATAAATAGTTATTCGTATCTTTCATCTCAATATCAATAATACTGATAATATCATTGAAAGATAAATTATAAGTGTATGTGTGAATACAACAGGTGAGAAAATAGAGAATTCTTCTGTGTCTATCAAAAAATGGATTCAGTTTTTTTACATCCTCTGTGATGTTATTCATATCTAACAGAGTCTGGAAGTTGACCATAAAGATTTCCATAATATTTTTACAATTTCTACAGTTATGATCATATTGTTTTACAAAATATACATGCTCTTCATTATTGATATATACATTGTTATTGTCATCGACTGGAGTAAATCTGACAGGTGATGAAGATCTCATTATATAAAGAATGTTTGTATCATATCATTTTTTAACAAATTCATAACATATTTCTTATATATTTTTTAAACCGAATAACTTATTTCACAAAATTTTAAGAGGTATTATCTAAAAGTAATTATGAAAACAATTATGAAAAAATGATTGTTTATATATATATACACAATTATATATCTATAATGAGTGGTATTACAGATGCTGTTATTGAAAATGACATCGTAAATATGACAAATGACATGAATTGCATGTATGTAGATGAAATACGACCAATAAATATTGATCTTATTGACTTCATATCCCAACAAACTATTGATGAAAAAATAAAACAGTGTATAATTCAATTAATCTGTAATGATAATTACAATGATTATCTTTCAATATATAATATATGTATGGAAAATGATATTGAACTACCGCCACTATTGTAATAATTTATTCCCATACTACAAAATCACCTTCTGTTAGAACAAATTTTGATATAGTATAATAGTATCTATCTGGTACTATTTCGGATGGTTTTTTAATAAGTATACGTAGAAGTTCGGGACGTGCTGTATTTAAATAGTTTAATATGTGTCTTTCTACTGGATTAACAATAGTAGAATGTAAGTTCCACATACCATGGCAATGTAATTCACCGCCTATGATATTATTCAATCTAACAAATCTATTTTTAACATCAAGTTTTGATATTAATCTATCTTTCCAATTTGCCGAATGCACCCAAAATTCGGGATTAGATATAAAACAATCAAGAGCTGGATTTATTTTTATGAAATTGTCTTCGACTGTATATTTGATAAGTTTAATTTCATCTTGTGTGAAATGACTTTGTGTGAAAGGATTTGTCGGGAATTTAGGATCGGGATTATTATTTTTTGCATTATTTAAATTATCAGTTATTACTTTTACAAGATATAAAACATCAAAGCACATATTTGATCCAAACATTATCTTTCTCCAATCTGATAATTCACTCCATTCGTCTAATGTATTTTCAGTGACAAGATAAGGTTCGTAATTACACATTTCTTTATAATGTTTATTTTTTTCGTTTCTTTCTGTTATCATATCTGGTTTAATTGTATTCAATTTTTTAAGGTTAATGTGTAAATCTGGGTTATTTTGTGCTATACGTCTTGATACTGGTGAAAAGCGATGTTCTGTACTGCCTAATAAAATATCATTTTTCGGAGATTTATAGAAATATAAACCGGTCTTGAAAGGATCATAATTTACATTGTTTAGTCTTGAAAAATATTTGACAAAAAGATTTATCAAACGAAGTCCTACTCCATGAATACACATTTCTCCTCTATTGGCAGAATCAACAAACTTTTTGACATCATTAAATGCTATTCTTTCATTAGATTTAAGTTTACTCAATTTCTCTGAAAGTACTTGAAGACTTTCAATTGATCTTTGAAATAAAGATGAGTCTTGTCTTTCCCAAGATCTTAAATTATTAAAATAGCAAGTTTTACCGGCATGCCCAACCGTATAAAGAACATCGATGTTTTTTTCAAATATAGTATTATATTGCTTTTGTTTTGCAATTTCTCCTTCAAAATATTCTTTAACTTTTTTTAATAAACTTGGATGATTTTTTAATAAAGTATCGACTTCTTCTTTTTTGAATAATGTAGAAGGTATATGTGGGTTTCTATTATTAAAACTGGAATCATTCACATACGCAAAGAGTTCTCTTGCAGAAAAACAAAAACCATCAGGTGTTTGAATAAAATCATTTTCTTCTATGTCTTTCACATTATCAAACATTAGAAAAGTATCATTATTTTTGCAATTTCTTTTGGTCGAAGATTTTTTTGTTTTGGTTTCCGCAACAACATTATTTGGATTTATAACACCATCTTTAACAAGTTTTTTATAAAGATATGTGCCAATTTGTATACATCTTTTTGTTTTTGGATTGAGTACTTCGCCATCTTTGCATTTACTTTCATTTTGTAAAATACCCTGTTTAATCAATTGTTTATGTGTAAGACCATTCATTGCGATACATCTTTTTGTTTGTGGATTATAAACTTTTCCAGGAGGACAATCCATTTCTATTAATTGATAATATAAAAATATTATATTATAGTAATAAAAATGTATGTATTTTTGGATTATATTTCTCGTTTAAGTGGATGGAAAATATTTTTGATAATGTTGTTTTTAGTTTTGATCATTGATTTTATATATATTTATTTCACACAATTCGAAAAAGAAATTACAATAGATGAAAAATATACATACGGTGGTAAAGGTATTAGTCAAAGTGTAAGTGATAAGGAAAATAATGTTTATCTTGTAAGAAATTCTATATTTTATTTACACTGGGAGAGTATAGAAGTTTTTAATCAAATGAACATGAATAGCAAATATAAGGTTTCCGGGTATGGCATAAGAATACCAATACTTGGAACTTTTCCTATTATTATTCACGCCGATGAAGTTTAGATGAAATTATTCATCTAAAAAATTATTTATAATATCATCTGTTATAACGGTTGATCGATTATCAAAATCAAGCAAAAAACCAAATATTTCGTCATATCTTTCATGTTCTCCAATTGCATTTCGAGCAGGGTCATTCATATCTATTTTCACGATATTATTGAATTCATGTATTGATAAATTTAGATGATTGGCAACTCTTGCATTTAAAATATGATAATTAATGTAATTTTTTATATGACAACAGTTACAATATTTATATCTATAAAACAGGCTTTTTGGTTTTAATTATTTACATTTATCACATTTCCTTACTGGATCTTCTTCATTCATTTTTATACAGTTATTTAATTTTAAATATTTATAAACCGATCGAATGCATTGAGAACAAAATAACAAAAATTATTATATTTTTATAATAGTCTTGTTATCTTTTTTCTTTTAACGTAATAAAGATTAATAATATCTCCAATCTAAATTGAAATTGACCTTTTCAGAAAGAATCAATTCAACCATAACTCTATCTGTTTTCATTTCATGTGCATTATCCAGATTCTCTAAGCAAATTTTATCAGCATTATTCCCTAAACCATTTTTATTAAACTGATAAAGAAGAATCAAAGCTTTATTTATTCCATAACTACAGACGATGGTGTCTATTTGGCTTTGATCTAAGATATCATATACATATTCCCATATCCATTCATTAACATTTGAATGTTTTTCATCATACGCTTTATCATCATCTTCTGGAATATTTTGAAAATCTATTTTGTTATATCCATGTTGTTTCAAAAAAGTATAGTATTTGTCTTGAAATATAGCAATCTCATCTTTGTTTTGAATCACAACTTCTTCATAAATTTTATTTAGTATATCGTGGTTCAAATTTAAAAGACGCATATTCATTTTAATATATAAAAACTATCAAATACACCATCATTTTTTTATGTTTTTGAATGAAAAATATTCATAAGATTCCTTAAGCCCCTAAAATGAGTACATTCCTTCACATATTTTAGAATTTTATAAACTTATTTTATTTTTTATAAAAAGTTATAAACATGTACTCAAAATCATAAGATTCCTTAAGCCCCTAAAATGAGTAAAACGATTACATTTCAAGCCATATTTCTAATTATTTTTTCAAAAATAGTGAAAAAAATGATTCAAGTATTGAAATACAATTTATATCATTATGTCGAAGACTATGTTTTTAGACACGGAAACAAACGGGCTTCCTGAAGTCAAAAGTTGGGGAGTTTATTACGAACCTATGTTCTTATCTTACTATGATAATTCTCGTATGATAGAATTGGCTTATATTATATATAATGATGATAAAACGATTTTCAAGTCAGTCAATTATATCATTCGCCCGGATGGATTCGTAATCAATAACTCACGATTCCATGGAATTACAACAGATGATGCAATACAGTTTGGAGTCGATATTCAAGATGTGTTCAAAGAGTTTGAGACTGATCTTCAAGATATCAATGTAATCGTTGGTCACAACATCAATTTTGACTTACACATCATCCTTTCCGAATGTTATCGTTTAAATAACATTAACCTTGTATGCAATGTCCAGAATATTGCTACAATTTGTACTATGGAAACTGGAAAAGAGTACATGTCAGTTCGCAAATTCCCAAAGCTTACAGAGCTATATCAATATTTGTTCAATAATCCCATTGACCAAGAGCATAGAGCGTTGTCAGATACTCGAATTTGTGCTGATTGCTATTATAAGATGAATCCTTAAACCTACACTCTTTCCCCATCCCATCTGAAAAATAAAAACTCAAAAAAAATTCACCAAAAACCTTTTTTGGATTTCGTTAAGGTTGTTGTTTTTTCACAGAAAAAGTTGACTAAATATTTCAGTTTGTACAGAAAGGGGCAAGAGGCATTTGCTGACAAATACAACACCATCCTGTGATACATCTACAAGCAAGGATGATTACGTCTATTCAATTATGTGAGGTATGGATGCAGGTAGCAACAGCACGGAACAATCGCACAACAGAACAACATGAAGAAACAAAAAGAGATCTCGTGAAACTGCTCAGGGAAAATGGAGCACACTCTCTTACGATCTCTCAACGAATGGACATCGCACATTAC
>Ga0222718_10003700_pt1 | contig 13019 bp, 7 predicted proteins | sample C33_27DmetaG_FD_165045 | JGI IMG/M metagenome (GOLD analysis project Ga0222718, IMG submission 165045) | Estuarine water microbial communities from San Francisco Bay, California, United States - C33_27D | ecosystem: Environmental > Aquatic > Marine > Unclassified | place: USA: California... | reverse complement strand
TAAAATGTTATTTTTAACTGAATTAACAATAGATAGAATTAGAAATATATTAATACCAAAAGTTAAAGAAAGATTAGATCAACCATTACCAAACCAATTAAAAGCATTTATAGAAATTTTAAATGATAATGTTGAATTTCCTCAACAATTTATAGATAGTGAAAAAAGTAAACAAGAAAATGAAAATAAAATTTATCCAAAAAATCATATAGAATTTGTAGAATTTTTATTAAAATATTGGACAGGATCAAGTATATTATATGAAACAGATAATTATAAATTATTTGCCACTTTACAAGATTATCAATTAACAGCTTCTACTTGTTTTAATCAGTTAACAATAGGACCTTTAACTGGTTTAGATTTAGAACAAACAAAAAAAACATTATATGAACTTTTGATAATAGAAAGTATAGAACATGGATTTACAGATAATTAATCTATTTTTATATATATTTACTAATAATATCAATAATATTATGATTTAAATTATAAATATAATATAAATTTAATATTATTGTAAATAAATTATCTTGATATTTAATATTATTATTAATATCTATTATTTCATATTCTAAATTATTTAATATATTATTTTGAAAATTAATAATTAATTTAATAATTAAATTTAAATTAGTATTATTAATTATATGTGTAACATCTATTATATTTTCATTAAATTTATAATATTTTTTAATATTAAAAAAATTATAAGGAATATAAGATAAATATTCAAGTATATTATCAAAATTATATATACATAATGTTTCAATTTTATTATTAATAGATTTAAATGATAAAATTTTAGATAAAATATAAAAATTATATAATAATTTATATTTATTTTTAAGAATATTAAATGAATTATAAAATATTGAAATTAAATTTCTAAATTTAGATATTCTATTAAAATATAAATTTATATTATTATAAATATAATATTCTGAAATTTCAATAAATATATTATCATCAAATTTATAAAAAATTATTATAATATTTTTATAATTATATTTATGAATATATAAACATGATATTTCCATTATAATATAGAAATTTTTCAATATTTTAATATATAAATATAATATTTATATATTAAAAATAAATTATAAAAATATTTGTTTATAAATTGATTATTTTTAATACATATGATTTTACTGTTACAAGATAATCTGTTAAAAATATATTTAAATTTTTTAATAATTGTTTTTCATTTAATATTTAAAATGTTAAAAATTTTATATATAATAATTAAAATGCCTCGAAGAAGAATGGATCTTAGTGTAAATATACCATCTCAAACAGCACCTGCATTAATTCATGGTCCTCAAACTGAATATGAAAGAAGTATAAGACGTAGAAGTAATACTTCATCTAAAACTTCTTCAAGAAGTGACACTTCAAAAATAAGATCAACCGAAAGTTCAAAAAGTTATGATGAAAAAGAAATTGATGAAATTTGTAAAAATAATTTAACGGAAATAAAAAATTCAATTTATAAAGAAGAATTAAAAAAATTAAAAAATAAATTAATTAAAATATGTTCAAAATAAATAAAAAATAAAAAAATAAAAACAAATAAAAAAGATAATTTATTAGATAAATTCTTAATTAATAAAAATTTATTATTACCAATTAATATAAGAGATAATTTATTAAAAGAATTATTTGAAAGAGATGTAAAATTTAAAAAAAAATTTTTAAAAGTAATAACACATCAACAACCATTTGAAAACGGATTAAATATTGTTTTTTTAGAAGATGATGTAAGAGCACACGATTTAGGTGGTCCTCAAAAAGAATTTATAGATTTATTAACAACAAAAATTAATAATATTGAAGAAAACATTTTTATTAAATTAGATAATGATGTATATATACCTAATATTCATTTATCTTTAGATAATGCTAAAAAAATATTAAATAGTAATTCTTTAAAATCAGTAGAAGATTTTTATTATTTTATAGGACAAATAGTATTTTTTTTATTAAAAGCAAAATCAGGTTTAAAAATAAAATTAGCAAAAACATTATTATTTAGAATGTTAATAAAATATAATAATAGTACATTTAAAAAAGATAAATATAAAATATTACAACATGAATATTATTTTTATTATATTCTTGATAAAAAGAATTTAAAAACATTTGAATATTTGTATACATCATCATTCGAAAAATTAAATAAAGAATTAATGGAAGATTTTAAAAATGAAAAAGATTTATATGAATATATGATTAAAACAGCACATGAAGGTTGTTATTTTAATGATGATATTATAAATAGTTTTATAAAAGGTTTTCATTCAATTTCAAGAAATTTATATAATCATTTTACTGAAAATAAAATAAGTGTTATTGAATTAGATAATATGTTATTTTTAACTGAATTAACAATAGACAAAATTAGAGAAATATTAATACCAAAAATATTAAATAAATATAAAGATGAAGAACAATTACCAATACAAATAGAAGCATTTAAAGAAATTTTACTTAATAATGTTGAATTTCCTCAAAATTTTATAGATAGTGAAAAAGAAAAAAAAGAAAATGAAAATAAAATTTATCCAATAAATCATATTGAATTTGTAGAATTATTATTAAAATTTTGGACAGGATCAAGTATATTATATAAAGAAGATAAATATATAGTTTTTATTTCGGATGAAGATTATAAATTAAATAGTAGTACATGTTTTAATCATTTAACCTTAGGTACTTTTGAAAAATTAAATATTGAAGAAATAAAATTAAGATTATATGAACTTTTAATAATTGAAATTACAAAAAGTGGATTTACAGATAGATAATTAATTTATTTTTATAATTATATAAAAATTTTAATATATTATATTATATTTATATATTAAAAATAAATATGAATTTAGATAAATTATTTGAATGTTGCAAAAATAGAAAAGACGAAAAAATAAAAATAGTTAAAAAAAGTAATGAATTTATAATTACTAACGAACTTAAAGATAAAATGATATTTAAACCAGATAATATTAAAAAAACACCAAGAAAAAATATTATTGATGAAGAAATATTATAATATATAAAAATATATTATATATTAATAATATCTTATAAATGTTTGAAAATTTAATAAATAATTTTATTAATACAGATAAAAAAATATTAATAAAATGGAAAAATAAAGAAATATGCGCAGGTGAATGTTTTAATAATAAACCAATTAATTCAAAAATTCAAACTATTTCATTTTATAATATTGAAATATTAGGTTATTTTTGTGAAAAATGTAATAGAATAAATTTTGAAAATTATATAAATTTATTAGAAGATAGTGATGATGATGAAGAAGAAGAACCTTTATTAAATAAAAAAATAAAACAAAAAATATATTATAATAATAAAAAAATTTTAAAAAAAACATTAGATAATATTGATAAAGTATTAATTACAATAAATTGAAATAATATTTTTTAATTCATTTTTATCAATTTTAATATTAGTTAAATTATCTTTTGATTTAAAATAAAGTCCATATTTACCATTATAAATATAATTATTATTATACAAAAATGGTAATTTAATTAAAAAATCAATTTCTTTTTTTGTAATTTCTTTTTTATTAAATTGATTTAAATAACCATCAATATTAATAAATTTTTTATCTATTGTTAAAATACATTTACCATATTTTGTATCTATAACTTTATTACTATTTTTAAATAATATATCATAATTAAGTTTTTTATCAGAAATAAATTCAATAAATATATTAAAATCATATTGTGATATTTTTTTATGAGATAATTCATTCGTTAATTGTAAATAAAGTCCAAATTTACCATTAATTATATTTTGTTCATTACATTGTATTGGTAAATTAATTAAAAAATCAATTTCTTTTTCAGTTATATCTTTTTTATTAAATTGTTTTAAATATCCTTCAATATTAATATATTTTTTATCAGTAGTTAAAATACTTTTACCATATTTAGTATTAATAATTCTATTAATATTATTAATAGGTTTAATCTGATTAGATTTTTCTATAGATTTATTTAATTCAAAATTAAATTCATTTAATAATTCTTTATTGTTATATTGTCCATTTGAAATTAATTCTAATTTTTCTTCAATTTTTTGAGTAGTTTCTTTATTTAATATATATGGACTTATAGTATTTAAATATTGAATAACATTATTACCAATATCAGTATTATGTATCATTTTATTATTACCCTTGGTATACAAGTCTAATATAACATTTTTTTTTGAAATAATATCAGGATTATTAGCATTTTTATAATATTCAATAAGATTAATTTGTTTAGATGGATTAGTAGTATATTCAATATATCCTTTATCAAAAAGATTAGTTATAGTACTTGCATATGTAGCAGGGGTTCCTATATTAATATCTTGCATAATTTTAATTATAGTACTATCATTATATAAAGTTAATTTATCAATTGTTAAATTAGTTTTAATTTTTAATATTTTAGTAATTTTTGGAATATTAAATATTGTTTTATCAATTTCTTTATTATCAATAATTAAAAAACCTATAAATTTTAATTTTTTTTTTATAGTTTCAAAATAATCTATATCATTATGAATTAATATATCATATTGATCATAAATAGCTGATGACATTTGTGATTTAATTGATCGTTTCCATATTAAATTATATATTTTATTTGATAAATCATCTTTATCTATATTAACCCTTTTAATATCTACTACTCTTATTGCTTCATGTGGATTTTTTTCAGATATACCATATGATCTTGGTTTTGAATAAATATCACCATAATTTTCAATTATATATTTATTACACAGATTTTTAAATAAAAAAGATACACATGTTGAATTTGTTCTATGATAAGTTATATATGAACTTTCATATAATTTTTGAAGAATATCCATTGTTTTTTTTGAATTAATATTAAATAAATTTGCAATATCAATTTGTATTTGTGATGTAGTATATGGAGGAGCTGGATTTTGAATTGAATCTTTTATTTTATATTCAATTTTATATTCTGATAAAATATCAATTTTATTTAATATTTTATCATTCGATAAATCATATAATTTTTTATTAATATAATTTGTATTTATTAATTCATCTTTAAAATCAGCTTTTATTGAATAATTGATTTTTTCAATTGGATTATAAACTTCTTGAGATTTATTAATAATAATTGATAATAAACAAGATTGAACTCTACCCGCAGATAAAGTATTAATATTAAAATGATTCCATAATGTTGGAGATAATCCATAACCTACTATTCTATCTAACATTCTACGTGTATTTTGAGCTTTAACCCTATCTAAATTTAAATCATGTTTATCATTTATTGCTTTTAAAATAGCATTTTTTGTAATTTCATGAAAAATAATTCTATATCTTGGAATATTTTTATCAATTAAATCAGATATTGATTTACATATTTGATCACCTTCTAAATCACTATCACCAGCTAATAAAACATATTTACAATCTTTTGATTTGTTTTTTATATCATTTGCTATTTTTTTATTTGTTATTTCATATTCTGGAATCCAATTTATTTTATCAACACCTAATCTATTTTTTGGTAAATTTTCTATATGTCCAAATGAACCACATACTATATATTTTTCATCTTCATTCTCTAAAAATTTATTAATTTTTTTTGATTTAGCTAATGATTCAACAACAATTAATATCATTTAACATTTAATTATACTATTAATCATTTTTTATATGACTAATAATTTAAATATGAAAATAATAATTTTATCAATTATACTAATAATTATAATATTTTTAATTATATATATTAATTATAATAAATATATTATAGAATCATTTTTTGAATCTGGTATGTCTTCCAGTGATAATAATAATTTATTAACAACTCTTCAAAATACTATTAATCAATTTCCTAACACATTTGAAAATATTGCAAATACTTTATTTAATCAAAAACATACTAACGATAATCATTCACATTTAAATAATATTTATATTAAAAAAGAAAATAGTTCTAAACATATTCATCCTCAATATACTAATCCAAATTTAAATAATTATTTAACTATTTCAAAATTTAATCAAGATTCAGAGGATTTATCTGCATTAATTAAGACAAATGAAACAAATATTGATACAAATAAAAGAGATATTGATAATATTGATATAAGTAGTATTAATACTGATATAACTGATATAAATACAAGATTAAGCAAAATTGAAGAAAGATTAGGTAGTGGACAAAATAAAAAATATTTTCCATTATATCGAGGTAATACTATTTATGGTAAATCAAGACGAAATGAAAATGGTTATGGTTATAATATTAAAATTTAATTAATATTACCTAAACTATATTTTATTATATTTTCATTTGATATAATATAATTATATAATCTAAAATCTTCAATATTTATTTCATAATTTTCAAAATTATTTAAACTATTATCAAATAATATAAATTTATTATTTTCAAAATTTATATTATTTAAATGTTTATAACTATTTAAATGATAACCATCTATAAATATTGATGAAATATTATTATTATAATTTAATATTATTGAATGCCATTCTAAATTATATTCTATACCTATATCACGAACAGAATTATTAATAGTTTCTGATATATTTATTTTTATATTATTTTGACTTATACTAAATATCAAATTATTAAATTTTAAAATATTATATTCTTCTAAACCATTTATTCTTATTTTTAACATTATTGTAAATTTAGATAAATTTTCAGTTATTATAGGTGTTTCTATTTTAAAATTTTTATTTAATATTTTTGTTGCCAAATAATTAGTATTTAATAATGGATAAACATTTTTATAAATATAATCACTATTATTTAACATTATTATATTATCATTAACTATATCCACTATATCTATTATAAAATACATGTTTTCATGATTTATACAAATACCATAATATCTACCTAAACTACTATTATTTGTATTCCATTCAATATAACCATTCGTTAATCCATTATTATATATTCCATTATATATTATATTTTCATATTTTATACTATCATTACCTATTCTAACCGGATTTATATCACTTTTAACTATTATAAATGGATGTGTATTATTTGTAAGTATATTTAATTTTAATAATTTTCCTTTTTTAACATTTATTATTTTTATATTATTATTATTTGAAATAGTATTTGTATAAATGTTATTATTATCATCAATACCTGATAATGTATAATTATTTGAATTTAATATTATATTAAATTCTATTAAATTATTATTTTGAATATTAATATTATATTTATTTTTATTTGAATCTTTAATAATATTATTAAATAATCCATTTTCAAAATCTTGAAATCTATACCATAATATTAAATTTGTTATCTCATTTTCTAAAATATGATTATCTTCATTATTATCACGTAATATATTTTCAATCATAAATTTTGGTATATATCTTGGAAATATTTTAAAATTACCTATTGATTTATTTATTAAACTTATTTCTTCATATTTATCTAAACCTATTGATATATAATTTGGTAATATATTATTATAAAAAGGTATAAAATTATTATTAATATTATTAATACTTTTAATAATTTTATAATTATTTCCAATATATATATCTGTTATCAATTTTGAACCATTATAATTTAATGAAAAAATATAATTATACCATTTATTTTTATCTAAATTTATATTATTTGTTATTATTATATTTGTTGTATTATTAAATAATTGTAAAGATATATTTTTATTTGCTATAAATTTTAAACAATTATCTATACTAAAATCTGAAACATTATTTTCAAAATTATCTTTTTTCCAAAATGAAATAGTAAATTCTATTTTATAAAATTTACTAAAAAAATCTAAATTAACATTAAAAATATTATTATAAATAATATAATTATTATTATAAATTAAATCATTTATTGTTGTTCCAGTATATATAGGTAAATATAATGATGTATTCCAACTATTATTTAAATTTGTATCATTATATCTTAATACTTTATAATTATTTTTTTCAATAAATAATTCATCATTTGTATAAATTAATTTATATATATCATTTGGATTTATAAATTTATTATATACTCTTATATCTGCAATTAATATTAAATCATTTCCAATTTTTAATTCACCATTTGATTTACTTATATTATAATCAAAATTATCATCTTCTAATAATGTATATATTATTGAACTTCCTATAAATGATTCTAAATTTCCTCTATAAGTATTATCATATAATCCAATACTTAATGAAATATGATTATCATTTAATCCTGCAGAAATAACAATTAAATACCATTTATTATTTAAAAAAGGTTTGCTTGTTTTTGTTGTTATTTTTTTATTATTATCAATAATATTAAAATTAACTTCAATAAATCCATTTAATAAAGTTTTAACATTTAAAATTGTTTTATCATTTGTTATTATATTTAAATCATTACTTTCAACAATTGTATTTATTTTTTTCCAATATACTATACTTATTTCAAAACCAGTATAAAATGATTTAAATATATTTTCATGATTATTTAAATTAATATAATCATTATCATTATTCCAATTATAAGCATTTGGACTAATAAATCCTTGTATTTTTTGTAATGTAGAAGGAACCGTTATTAAATCAATACTATTTCTAATACTATTATAATTGAATTCTATATTATTTTCAATTATATTATAAGTTAAATTATTTATAATTTCATTTCTATATTTTATAATTATTATACCTGAACCACCATTACCACCATTTCCACTTACAATACCACCACCACCACCAGATCCTGTATGATTAATTGCATTATTTCCACTACCACTTCCCCCACCACCTTTACCACCTGGAGAAATAGAATCTGGTGTTCCTATTGATGATTTATTTAATCCTCCACCTGCACCACCCCCTGCAAAATATACTTTATTATCTTCAACTATACCTACACTATTACCAAAGTTTAATTTAAAATCATAAGAAATATCAGTTATTTCTGATAAACCATCACCTCCGTATCCTTGAAATGGTATAAAACTACCGGCAGATCCAGCACCACCACCACCACCACCCATCTGATGACCACCACTTTGCCAATCTCCATCATTACCATAATTATAAATTGTTCCAGATACATAAGTATTATTGTTTGTTGTATTTGTTCCATAACCATTTGTTCCTCCGTTAGTAGGATCATAATCACCACCAGCACCACTTCCACCATTTTTATCAGCAACTACATTAGTATTGGCACCTCCACCTAAAGCAATAATAGTATCAAAAATGGTATTATGACCTTTTGTTGCCTCATTTCCTGACATTATTCCACCACTTCCTCCACAGCCTATCTTAATATTATATTCTCCATTTAATACTGCTTAATTTAAAAATACTAATTGTCCAGCACCACCACCACCACCACCACTTGCTGATCCACCACCACCACCTGCTACTATTAAAATATCACAAATAGTATCTACAGCAAAATTTATTGTATATTCAGTTTGTCCTATTAAACCTGGAGAATCAGTTGTATATATATATTCATTTTGAATATATTCAAATTCACTATTTACATATAATGAATTATCTGCATCCATTTTAAAATTATATAATATTGATGGACTAATATCACTTACATGATTTGCACCTATTCTAAAATAATTATTTTCTGATATATTTACTAATCTTTCAATTGTAAATTGATCAAATTCTTTATATATTCTAAAATCTGCTATTGATAATTCTTTTGAATTATTTGATTTAAAAATTGATAATAATAAATTATTTGTTGTAATAGTTTCAGTAATAATTTGTTGTTCAATAGATAAATCAATATTATTAATATAAATATATAAATAATTATTTTTTCTAATAAAAGTATAATGATACCATATATCGGGTGATGTTAATTTTGATTTTACATTACCATCTTTTAAATTAAATTCTATATCTCTTTCAAATTTAATATTTATTTCATTATCAAAAGTTATAGATGTAAAAGTATTATAACTAAATTTAAACCAAAACATTAACATAAAATCATTATTTAAAAAACTTGTATTATCAATATTTGTTGTAAAATAACTATTTTTAAATTTATATGAATAAGGTGTATTATAACCAATTGATGATTTTATATCAAAAAAATTAATATTTTTTTCTTTAATAAAAGTTAATGATTTATTATTAAAATCATATTTTTTATATTTAATTAAAATTACACCTGATCCACCTGATCCTGATTTAATATATTGAGTAGAATTAGAATCATTTGATCCTGCACCACCTCCACCACTACCAGTATGAGCTAAACCATTATTTGGATCTATAGCTGTATATGAATTATGATATGGTGTATTTAATGTTCTATATCCACCATAACCACCACCACCTAAACCACCTTGAGAATTTAATGGAGATTTATTAAAACTTTGATTTGTATGAGAACCACCTCCACCACCACCTCCAAAACATCCATCTTCACCTACTTTATTACCAAAATAATTTGATAAATCTATTCCATTTCCACCATTATTTTTATTTCTTAAATTATTTGAATCTATATAACCATCTTTTCCATTTTCCATAGCACCACCACCACCACCTGCATGCCTTTGTGTATTTACTGAATTATAATAACCTCTACCACCATTATTACCATATATTTTTACATTATTAAAAATTCCAGCAGTTTTACCCTTTATTTTATGACCAATATGTATATAAGGATCATTTGTATGAATATAAGCACCTCCTCCACTTCCACCACTTTTTGCTATAGTTGTATTATATGAAGCACCAGCACCACCACCAATACTTTCAATTAAATCTATATTATTATTTTCTTTATAAATTATTATTTTATAAATTATTAATAATCCTAATGGTTCTTCTAATTTTAATATATCATTCTTATTAAAATTACCTTTCCATACTTTATATCTTAATTTTGTTGAATCAACTTGATTATTATTTATATATATTATACTTTCATCCCATTTATTTTGTTGACTTCCATAATGAATTTCTAATGTTCCATTATAATTTGGAAGTATTTTTTGAATATATCCTTTTGATGTACTTGCTTTTATTATACTTGTTCCATAATTTATATCAGGAACAAATGAATTTTCACCTGAATATCTATAATATCCTGAATCATAATAATATGTAAATCCATTATTATTTAAAAAATTTTCAAATTCTATTGATGTTGATAAATTATTAAAATTATATTCTATATAATTATTATTATCATTATAAATTATTGAATTTTCTCCATTATTTCCATCAGGTGTTTCAACACCATTACCTCCATTTCCAACTAAAATATTATAATTTATATTTTTTGGTATAATTATATTTTTACCAAATATAACACTTCCTGAACCTCCACCCCCTCCTATATAATCACCACCACCACTTCCACCTCCACCTACTACTAAAATATCACATTCTTTATCTTCTGTAAAATAAAAATAATATTGATTTTTAATTGTTTTATATTTAAATTCTAAAATTTCATAAATACAATTATTATAATAATAATGTATAACATCATTTATATCAATATCTGATATTGCACTTTCATATATATTATATAAAATACCAGTTCCATTAATATTAATAGGATATGTAATAGGTATTTCAATATTATGAATAATATATTTAATTAAAATAATACCATCTCCACCATTTCCACCAATACCAGAACCTCCACCACCTGCACCACCACCACCACCTGTTCCATTAATACCTGGATTACTATTATTATATGGATTTGATCCATCACTACCACCACCTTTTCCTCCTTTTCCGGGTGTTCCATTATTTTGATTATTATGTATTCCACCACCACCACCACCTGCAAACCATCCATTATCTCCAATATTATTTCCAAAAATATCTGAGAAATCTTTACCTTCACCTCCATCTCCTCCATGTGATATTCTTGCTGATTGATTTTGATCATTAATATAATTACCTGATGTATTACCAGATTTTCCTGCACCTCCTCCACCACCACCCGCTCGAGTCCAACCACCTTGTTCATCTCCACGACCTATACCACCTACATTTCCATAACCTCTAAATATATTATTTTTTATATAATAATGAGTTTTTTGATTTGAATAACCACCTTCTTTATTTAAACTTGTTGATCCAGATGCTCCACCACCACCAGAACCACCATTTAATCCAATTTCTGCACCATAACCACCTGCACCACCACCTGATGCTATTATATTTATATTATTATAATTAATATATGATATTGTTCCATTATTAGTTATTAAATTTGCACTATTATTTTGAATTCCACCTTTACCTACATAAATATATATTGTTTCATTTTTATTTAAAATAATATCAGATCCATATATTAATCCACCGGCACCACCACCAGCACCTGCATTAAATCCACCACTTCCTCCACCTGCTACAATTAATATATCTACTTTTACCATTTCATTAAAACTTAATATATATTCTGTTTGACCATAACTATTTTCATCATAATCTAAATATTTACAAATTATTATATTATCTATATATTGACTATAATTTTTATTTGTTAAATTATAATTTAAAATTTTTATATTTTCATTTAATTTTAATGGTAATGTATAATTCATTGGTAAAATATCAATATAATTATTAATTATAGTTCTAATAATAACTATTCCAGAACCTCCTTTTCCTGATATAGCATTTGGAGAATTTGTTGTTCTACCTACACCACCACCTCCTCCACCAGTATGATTACCACCATCACCACCTATATCTCCATTTAAACTTCCATCTTTTCCATTTGATAATCCTTTTTTACCACCAAATCCAATATTTTCTGATGATTGAGAACCTCCACCACCACCTCCACCACCTAATCCTCCATTACCTGCTTTTGTTCCAGAATATTGACCACCACCACCACCACCTCCCCAATAATAATTATTTCCATCAATATTTATTCTTATACCATTTCCTCCATTACCTGCTATATATTGATCAATAT
>Ga0222718_10003694_pt1 | contig 13025 bp, 14 predicted proteins | sample C33_27DmetaG_FD_165045 | JGI IMG/M metagenome (GOLD analysis project Ga0222718, IMG submission 165045) | Estuarine water microbial communities from San Francisco Bay, California, United States - C33_27D | ecosystem: Environmental > Aquatic > Marine > Unclassified | place: USA: California... | reverse complement strand
CGAGCCGATATCGAGGGCCTCGGTGGCGACGTCGACGGCCTGCCGATCGGCCCGATCGAGACCCCGATCGACCCCCCTCGTGATCATCGCAATCTGGTTCGTAGATTCGATCACCTCGTCGTCATGTCACCCTCCATCCAACGCACGAGCGATGCACTCGTCGAGGCCGGGCTCGACCTGCGCCGGACTCGGACGTTCCCATCCGGTGGCCAGATGCGGCGCCAAGACTTCTTCTGGCTCGGCGATGTGATCCTTGAGCTCGTGGGCATCGACGGCGTCACAGACGACGGCCCGGCATCACTTTGGGGGCTTGCACTCGAGTGCGACGACCTCGATACGGCGGTCATCAAGCTGGGGGACGGTGTCGGGCCGGCCAAGGACGCCGTGCAGGCTGATCGACGGATCGCCACGATTCGTACCCGCGAGCTTGGCGTGTCCGTGCCGATCGCACTCATGTCGCCCCATGCCCGGCGCGGTGATGTCTGACGCGCTCGGCACGTTAGGTTGCCTTCGATGCGGCGCTTCCAGCTTCTCGCTCTCGTGATTGGGGTCGCCGCACTTTTGGTCGGGTGCGGCGACGACGCCCAGGATCCTGTGCTCGAACCGGCGTCGCCCAGTTCGACATCCACCACCTCGTCGACGCCCGCCGAGGCCGGTGACGATGGTGCCGCAACCGACGACACCACATCCGACACCAACGACACGCTCGGCGACGACGGTGGCGGTGAGGACGAGACCGTAACCACTACGAACGACGCAGCCGACGACACGGTCACCACTACCAGCGAGCGGCTCAGCCCAGACGATCCGGACTACCCGACGACACAACCGAGTCCCCCGGCGACATACCCCGCAACCGGTGGCTGAGCGATCGGAAGGTCAGGTCAGACCGAAGGAGCGGGCCGATGGCGCACGCCGGACAGGGCACGGACCCGAACCAGACCGTCCGGAAGGATCTCGTCGACCGCTGTGTCGACGATGAGGCTCATCGCTTCCCGCTCGTTCGCCGGCCAAAGCAGACCCAGCGTTGCGTTCTGACCGAGCAGCGCGATCGAGCTTTGACCAAGACCGATCGTGATCATGGTGCCGTCAATGTGCGGTGCGACATGCGTGAGGCGCGGCGGGCCGTCAGGGGCAGACACGGCGGCGAACGCCGTGGGGCCGTACAGATGGGCTACATCCGACAGATCTTCGAGCGGAACCTCCATGCTCATAGGAGCAACGTACTCCAACCGCCATCGACGCAGTCGCCGGCGGAGAACGCTGATCAGAGCTGAGCGATCAGATCGCCGCGGTTACCCGAGACGGTCCAGCCGCCAACCCCAACGAAGCGGGCGAGATCGTCGAGTGCCCGGCGCATTCCGTCGACGACGGTGCGGTTGCCGACCCGATCTTCGCTGAAAGCGCTCAGGACTCGGAGGACACCTTCGGCTCGATCGGTCTTGAGGTCGCAACGGCCGACGATGCGATCTCCGAGCAGGAACGGCAGCACGTAGTAGCCGTACCGGCGCCTGTCGGCTGGCACATAGATCTCAATCTTGTATTCGAAATCGAAGAGCCGTTCGCCCCGCTCCCTGAACCACACGACCGGGTCGAACGGAGACACAAAGGTGCACGCGTCGATCGAACGGGGTTGCACAGCACGGGGGTGCAAGTACGCCGGACAGGGCCACCCCTCGACCGCTACCTCGATCAGTTCGCCGTTCTCGACGAGTTCGCCGAGACGTTGCTTCGCTGGCCGCTTCGGCAGTCGGTAGTAGTCGACGAGGTCGGGCGCAGCCCCGATCCCAAAGCTTTCTGCCGCCCGCCGCAACAACTCACGATGGGCTTCTTCCTCATTGGGGGTCGCCAAGGCGAGGATCTCCGCCGGCACGATCCGGTCAAGGAGATCGAACTCCTTCACGAAGCCCGGTCGTCGACGGATGCCGACCTCGCCGATCCGGAAGAGCCAGTCAAGAGCTACTGCGCCTTCGGATCGGCTCCCCCACCACTCCCCGTTGCGGGGTCGAGGGTCTTCGAGCTCGCCGGGCGCCATCCGGCCCCGCGCCCGCACCTGGGCGAGCACCTCGTCGATATACGCCGCGTTGTCGGCGGCATACGAAACCAGCTGCCCCCACGTCTCGCCGCGGCGTGAGCGGTCCTTATGCCAGCGAAGCAACGGCTCCGACCCGACCGGCAGCAGGCTCGCCTCGTGGCTCCACGCCTCGAACCACTCGCCGTGGCCGTAGGCAATGCGATCGAGAAGGCCGGGGTCGTAGGGACCAAGCCGGGAGAACGGCGGCATGTACTGGGTACGCATCACCACCGGGACCGAGTCGAGTTGCAACAGGCCGAGCCGACCCATGACCCGACGAAGATGACGGCGATCAACAGCCCCTTTGGGCTTGGGATCGCCGAAGCCCTGGGCGCCAAGTGCGATTCGACGGGCAGCCGCAGCGGAGATTGCCGGCATTCCGCGCATGCACCGAGTAGAGCACGCGTCGGCGGGGTCTGCCATCCGTACACTCATCCGATGTCGAAGCGTTTCGCCGGGTGGCGGGTCCTCGCCCTGGCGACCGTGGTCTTGGGCCTCACCGGTCCCGGACAGACCATCGGTGTCAGCGTTTTCATCGACCACTTCGCCGATTCACTCGGTCTGACGAAGAACCAGATCTCGGCGGGTTACGCGATCGGCACGTTGTGCGGCTCGCTCACCCTCCCGACGGTCGGTCGCCTCATCGACCGTTTCGGCGTCCGCCGGGCCATGGTCACCATCGCGACGCTCTTCGCGCTCGGACTTGTGTACATGAGCGGGGTTCAAGGCCTGGTCATGCTCACGATCGGGTTCTTCTTCATCCGGATGCTCGGCCAGGGTTCGCTGTCGCTCGTGTCGACCGTGGCCATCTCGCTGTGGTTCGACCGCCGGCGAGGGTTCGCGCTCGGTATCGCAATGACGATCTCGTCATCGATCATGGCGCTCGTCCCCGTGGCCCTGTCGTTCGTGATCGATCAAGTCGGCTGGCGCGACGCTTGGCTCGTGGCGGCAGCAACCATCGCCGTGGTGGTGATCCCGATCAGCTGGTTCGGGATCATCGATCGACCGTCGACAATCGGCCAGCTTCCCGACGGAGCCCCGGCTCCGGAGGCCGACAGTCACCCCACCGCCGAGGGGTGGGGCGTCGAACGCAACGAGGCGCTTCGCAGTCGCGCCTTTTGGATTCTGGCACTCGCAACCTCGCTCACAAGCATGTTGAGCACCGCTCTGAACTTTCATCAGATCGCGCTGCTCGGCGAGAGCGGCTTCACCGAGACCGAAGCCGCCATCATGTTCCTGCCGCAGGTGCTCGGAACGTTCGTCGGTAGTCCGGGGATGGGGATCCTGATCGACAAGGTCGGTACCCGTTACGCACCAGCCGCAACGCTGGTCGGCCTCGCGGCCACGCTGTTGCTCGCCGGCACCGTGGATTCGACACTCGGTGTGATCGTCTACGCAACGTGGTTCGGGCTCCAAGCCGGAACCGTGCGCACACTCGGCGCAGCGCTGATCCCTATGTGGTTCGGCACCCGCCATCTCGGCTCAATTCAGGGTGCCATGACGTTTTTGGGTGTGTTGGCATCGGCGGCTGGTCCGATTGCGTTCTCGCTGACCGAGACCGCGAGCGGTAGCTTCCAGAATGCCGCCACACTCTGGGCGGTGGCACCGCTGATCGCTGCCATCTTCGCCCTCAGCAAGCGCCCCGTATTCGCCCGAGCCACATGACCGGACCTGCACTCCCCCGACCGCGTCTGCGCGGTGTCAGCCATCAGCTTGCTTTCGTCTCTGCGCTGACGTTGGCACCACTGATGATCGTGGCAGCGCCCGGTGTTGCGTCACGGTTCGTTCTCGCGATCTATGTGTTCGCGATCGTCGGTCTCTTCGGTATCAGCGCGCTGTATCACCGGCGCTCTTGGGGTGAGCGGGGCCGAATAGTCATGCGGCGACTCGACCACTCGATGATCTTTGTCACGATCGCTGCGACCTACACCCCGATCGCTGTGTTCGCTCTCGATCAGGGCACCACCCGCTGGATCCTTCCGACCGTATGGATCGGCGCAGCACTCGGCATCGTCAGCAGGCTTGTGTGGATCGCCGCCCCCTCTCCGCTCATCGCTGCGCCGTACCTGGCGCTCGGTTGGGTCGCCGTGGCGGCGCTACCTGCGCTCCTCGACGGGCTCGGCACAGCCGGTTTCGCGCTGATCGTGAGCGGCGGCTGCCTCTACTCCACCGGCGCAGTGTTCTACGCGCTCCGCCGTCCGAACCCGTGGCCCCACTGGTTCGGCTACCACGAGATCTTCCATCTGTTCGTGATCGGTGGCGTCGCACTCCACTACGCAGCGATCGCCTTCTACGCCGTGCCCAAAGCCACCTGAGAATACGGCACCTCCCGCCCTGCGGGAGATGCCGCCGTTCCCGGGTTGGATCAGATCAGGTACCGGTCCAGTTGGGTTCCCGTTTCTCGGCGAATGCTTTCGGACCTTCCTTGGCATCATTACTGCCGAAGACAGCCCCCATCAGCGTGGCCTGCATCTCCCACAACTCGGCCTCGTCGTAGCCCTGCGCCGCGGCCTTCACCAGCTTTTTACTGGCAGCAACGGCGAGCGGAGCGTTCTTGGCGATGCGTTCAGCGAGCGCGATCGCCGCCTCCAGCGCGCCACCGTCATCGGTGACCTGGGAGAGCAGACCGAAGTCGAGCGCGTCCTGGGCGGAGATGTTGTCGCCGGTGACGGCCATCTCCATCGCCTTGGCGTATCCGACTCGGGCCGGCAGACGCATCAGGCCACCGCCGGCGGCGAACAGGCCGACCTTCACTTCGCGAATACCGAACTTGGCGCCGCTGCCGGCGACCATGAGGTCGCATGACAAGGCCAACTCGAGACCACCGGCGATTGCGAACCCCTCGACTGCGGCAATGAGCGGCTTCTCGGCGCCGGCCTGGATGAAGGTCTGCATCGGGCCGATGTCCTCGCCCGCCGCGAACGCCTTGAGGTCCATACCGGAACTGAAGCCCCTGCCCGCGCCCGTGAGGATCCCGGCGGTGAGCCCGGCGTCGTCGTTGAGCTCCTGGACGGCATTCCACAACCCGTGCGAAAGATCACCGTTGATGGCGTTCATCGCGTCGGGGCGGTTCAGCGTGATGATCATCACACGGTCCCGCTTCTCGGTGAGGACGGCGCTCACTTCGGTGGCATCCGAATGCCGCCGTCGAGACGAATCGTCTCGCCGTTCATGTACGGATTGGTGATGCACTCCATGACGCCGAACGCGAGTTCTTCACCGGAGCCGAGGCGTTTCGGGAAGAGAACCGACTGGCCGAGATGCGCCTTGAATGCGTCGCTTTGCTCGCCCTCGCCATAGATCGGCGTGTCGATGAGCCCGGGGGCGATCGTATTGACCCGAATGCCGACGGCGGCGAGGTCACGGGCGATCGGAAGGGTCATACCGACGACACCGCCCTTGGAAGCCGAATACGCGCATTGGCCGATCTGGCCGTCGAAGGCGGCGGCCGATGCCATGTTGACGATGGCGCCTCGGCTGCCGTCATCGTCAACCGGATCGGTCTGCGCCATTGCACCGGCTGCCTGGCTGAGCATGTTGAACGAGCCGATCAGATTGACCTTGATCACGAACTCGAAATTCTTGAGCTCGAACGGCACGTTGTTGCGGTCGATGGTTCGCCCGGCGAACCCGAGGCCGGCCGAGTTCACGAGTGAGCGCAACGGGCCCATCTCCGATGCTGCTGCGACCGCAGTCTGCGCGTCTTCGACAGAGCTGACGTCACACTTCACGAAAAGCCCGCCGAGATCGGAAGCGACCGCTTGACCTTTCTCCTCGTTCAGGTCGGCGATGACGACACGAGCGCCTGCGTCTGCGAGTTGACGAGCGCACGCCTCGCCGATGCCGGAGGCACCGCCGGTGACGATGGAGGAGCTGCCCTCCAGGTTCATACGTGGCATCAGGAATCGATCCTTTCGATGATGGTTCCGTTGGCGAGCCCACCGCCTTCGCACATGGCTTGCATGCCATAGCGACCGCCGGTGCGCTCGAGTTCGTTGACGAGGGTGGTCATGAGCTTGGCACCGGAGCAGCCGAGCGGGTGCCCGAGGGCAATGGCACCGCCGTTGACATTGACCTTCTCGAGGTCGGCGCCGGTTTCCTTCTGCCAGGCCAGGACGACCGAGGCAAAGGCTTCGTTGATCTCGAAGAGATCGATCTCGTCGACCGAGAGGCCTGTCTTGTTCAGGACCTTCTCGGTGACCGGGATCGGGCCCTTCAGCATGGTGACCGGGTCGGTACCGGCGAGGGCGAAGCCGGTGAACCTGGCACGCGGCTTGAGTCCGAGTTCGTCAGCCTTCTCGCGGCTCATGATCAGCACGGCGGCGGCGCCGTCGGAAATCTGCGACGAGTTACCGGCGGTGATCTTTCCGTTCTCGTCAAAGGCCGGCTTCAGGTTGGCCAACGTCTCGGGTGTGGTGTCGGGGCGTATTCCCTCATCTTGGGTGAACATCTCGATCTCGCCGTCGATCTCGACGGGGACCGGCACGATTTCGTTCTCGAAGCGGCCTTCGGCGGTGGCCCGAGCTGCCCGCTGCTGGCTCTGTGCCGAGAAGGCATCGAGGTCTTCGCGGGTGATGCCGTATTCGTCGGCGATCATGTCGGCGCCGATGCCCTGCGGGGGCAGGCCGGTCTCGGCGTAACGCTCGAACACCTTCGGACCGAAGGGCATGCCGAGCTCACCTTTGGCGCCGGAGGCTCCCATCGGCGTGGTCGTCATGACCTCGACCCCCAGGGCGACGACGACGTCGTATGCGCCGGCCATGACTCCCTGGGCCGCGAAATGGATCGCCTGCTGGCTCGAACCGCACTGCCGGTCGACGGTGGTGGCTGGAACCGATTCGGGCCAGCCTGCGGCGAGTACGGCGTTTCGGCCGAGATTGAAGGCTTGCTGCCCGACTTGGCTGACACAGCCGGTGACAACGTCGTCGACGATGGCGGGATCGATACCGGTGCGCTCTTCGAGCGCCTTTAGGACGTGAGCGCCAAGGTCGGCGGGGTGCCAATCCTTGAGCTTGCCGTTGCGCTTGCCTGCAGGCGTGCGCACGACGTCGACGATGACGGCCTCATGCATGAGGTCCACCTCTTTCTTGCTTGTTGTTGGGTGAGGACAAGATGGCATCGACGTTGCAGTCGAGCCGTTCGAGGAGGGATGCCAGCTGCTGACGTTCCTCTCGACTGATGTCACGCCGGACCTCTTTTTGGAACCCGGCGTCGATCTCGTAGAACTTTTCGACCAATGCGGTGCCCTCGGACGTGATGCCTACGAGCCACACGCGACGATCGTTGGGGTGAGGGTTTCGAGTCACGAGGCCACGCGCCTCGAGGCGATCGATCATTGAGCCGATCGAGGCCCGGCCGATGCCGACCATCTCGGCGAGTTCGGTCTGGTTGCTCTCACCGAAGTCATTGACGAATGCGAGCAGCGATGCCTGGTTCAGATTCAGATCGATCTGAGCGAGCCGATGATCGAAGGCTGCCGCGACCTTCCGAGCGCCTGCGATCAGCGCGATCTCGACGCGCCGCCACGACGGCGCAGTGCGGGGTTGTTCGATCGAGACCATGAGCGGACCCGTACGTTGGCATACAATCTGGCCACAGACAATCGGCCATCGGACAATCTGACGATGGCGGTTGAGGTGGCAAACAACCTGCGCGCCGCGGCGTATCGACACCGATAAAGGCGCATCGACGCCGATAAGGGCCTAACGTAAGGGGTATCCCATTCCCGGGATCTCGGCACTACGGTCGAGCGAAAGTTAAGGAACACCCCCGCCATGGCAACCGGCACCGTCAAGTTCTTCAATAACGAGAAGGGCTACGGATTCATCTCACGAGACGACGGCGAAGACGTCTTCGTCCACTTCAGCAACATCGAAGGGTCCGGCTTCCGCACTCTCGAAGACGGCCAGAAGGTCGAATTCGAGGTCGGAGCCGGCCGCAAGGGCGACGAGGCCCTCCAGGTCCGCGTGATCTGACCATTCGACGAGTTTCGTTCGACGTCGGTCCCGCTTCGGCGGGATCGTCGTCGTTTTCGGGACCCCCAACGATCAGACGATCAGGTTGATCATCCGGCCCGGCACGAAGATGACCTTGCGGAGTTCAGCACCGCCGATGTGACCGGCAACGTTGACATCGGCCGTCGCGGTGGCGAGCACGGCCGCTTCGTCGGCGTTCGACGGGACCAACACCCGGCCCCGGACCTTGCCGTTGACCTGCACCGGAAGCTCGATCTGATCGTCGACCAACAGTGCAGGATCGGCTTGGGGGAAGTCGGCCCACACGACCGACCCGTCACCACCCAACTTGTGCCAAAGCTCCTCGGCCATGTGCGGGACCAAGGGTGACAGCATCCGGATCATCGCATCGGCGACAATGCGAGGCGTTGCTCCGTCGGCCTTGGTGAGTTCGTTGTTGAGCTCGGTGATCTTGGCGATCGCAGTATTGAACCGCAGAGCGTCCATGTCGGCTCGAACGCCCTCGATCGTCTTGTGCAGCACTCGATGGAGCTCGTCAGGGGGCACCTCGTCGGAGATCTGCAACTCGCCGGTCTCTTCGCTGACGATATTTCGCCACACGCGCTGCAACAGCCGCTGCGAGCCGACGACCGAACGGGTCTCCCAGGGGCGATCTTGATCGATCGGACCCATCGACATCTCGTAGAGGCGAAGCGTGTCGGCGCCGAACGCTGCATACATGTCATCGGGCGTCACCGAGTTCTTCAACGACTTGCCCATCTTGCCGAAGCTGCGCGTGACCGGCTCGCCATCGTGCGTGAAACCTGACTGCGGATCACCCTCGACCTCTTCGGCATCGACGTAGATCCCCCGACCGTCCTGAAAAGCAGCAGCCTGGATGTAGCCCTGGTTGATCAACCGCTTGAACGGCTCGGCGGTGGTGACGTAGCCGAGATCGAACAGGACCTTGTGCCAGAACCGGCTGTACAACAGGTGCAGCACGGCGTGCTCCACCCCACCGACGTACAAGTCGACACCGCCATCGGTCGGGTGGTCACCACCCATCCAGTACCGCTCCGAGGCTGGATCGGCGATGACGTCATCGCTGACCGGGTCGATGTAGCGAAGGTAGTACCAGCATGACCCAGCCCATTGGGGCATGACATTGAGATCGCGACGGTAGGTCTTCGTACCATCGCCAAGGTCCAAGTCAACGGTCGCCCACTCGACGGCTCGCCCCAACGGAGGTTCTGGCTCGGAGTCTTCGTCGAGTTGACGCGGCGCCCAGTCGATCAGTTCGGGCAAGTTGACCGGCAGTTGATCATCTGGAATCGAGACTGGGTTGCCGTCTTCATCGAACACGATCGGGATGGGCTCACCCCAGTAGCGCTGACGGGCGAACAGCCAGTCGCGCAACTTGGTGGTGACCATGCCCACACCCGCATCTTCGACTTCGAGCCACTCGATGATCTTCGCCTTCGCCTCGGCGACGGAAAGCCCGTCGAGGAAGGACGAGTTCACGGCAGGGCCGTCACCCGTGTAGGCGCCGTCACCGGGGATGGCGTCGTCAAAGTCAGGTGGCGGCTGCACCGTACGAATGATCGGCAGCCCGAACTCGGTTGCGAAGTCCCAGTCGCGTTCGTCCTGCGCAGGCACCGCCATGATGGCGCCGGTGCCGTAGCCCATCAGCACGTAGTCGGCGATGAACACGGGGATCGACTCACCGTTGGTGGGGTTGGTGGCATAGGTACCGAGAAAGACGCCGGTCTTCTCTCGGTTCTCTTGACGGTCGACGTCGGTCATCTGCTCGACTCGGGCACGGTACGCAGCCACGGCGTCGGCCGGCGTCACAAACCCGCCGCTCCATACGGGGTTGACGTCGGCGTCGTAGACATCAGCGATCAGCTCGTCGACAAGCGGATGCTCGGGCGCCAGCACCATGTAGGTCGCTCCGAACAAGGTGTCGGGCCGGGTGGTGAACACGTCGATGACATGATCACCGGCAGGAAAGCTGACTTCGGCGCCTTCGGAGCGGCCGATCCAGTTGCGCTGCATGGTCTTGATCGAGTCGGACCAGTCGAGCAGGTCGAGATCATCGAGCAAGCGGTCGGCATACGCCGTGATCCGCATCATCCATTGCTTCAACGGGCGCTTGAACACGGGAAAGTTGCCACGGTCGCTGCGGCCGTCAGCGGTGACCTCTTCGTTGGCCAGTACCGTGCCCAGACCCGGGCACCAGTTGACCGGTGCCTCAGACACGTATGCCAAGCGATGGTCGTGCAGCACAGCGCGCTGCTCGCTCAGTGACAGATCGGCCCAGGCGCGACCGTCGGGCGTCGAACGCTCGCCTGACGCGAACTGCGCTTCCAGCTCGCCGATCGGACGAGCTCTCCCCACTCCGCCGTCGGCATCCGGGTCGAACCAGGCGTTGAAGATCTGGGTGAAAATCCACTGGGTCCATCGGTAGTACGCCTCGTCGGTGGTGGCGATCGATCGACGTTTGTCGTGACCCAACCCGAGACGGTCGAGCTGCCGGGTCATGTTCGCGATGTTGTTCTCGGTGTTAATCCTCGGGTGCTCACCGGTTTGACGAGCATGTTCTTCGGCGGGAAGGCCGAACGCGTCGAAGCCCATCGTGTGCAGCACGTTGAAGCCCGTCATCCGCTTGAACCGAGCGTAGACGTCGGTGGCGATGTAGCCGAGCGGGTGACCGACATGCAGACCGGACCCGGAGGGGTACGGGAACATGTCCATGATGAACAGCTTCTCGCGGCCCGAGACACCCTGCGGATCGTCCGCGAGTGGGCCGGACGGGTTGGGGGCGTCGTGCGTGCCGTCGGCGAGCCACTGGGCCTGCCATCGGGTCTCGAGTTCGTCAGCTGTGTGAGCGTCGTAGCGAAACTGCGGCATGTCATCGGCCATGAGTCGAGAGGTTACCGGCACGCTCTCGCGGTCGGCAGGAGGGCTTCGAACCGCCGGCCGGGTCGTCTCGTGCGGAATTGCCTCCATCCTTGCGTTCGGATTGCGCAGTCTCTTCTCTTTCCCTCTTCGACTTCCCTCTTCCATTTCCGAACGATGGCTGTTCCGTGATACGGTACGATTCCACAATGCGGAACAGGCACTGTCTCAAGGCAGGGCGGGTTTCGCATTTTCTATGTTCCACGGGCACCCCACAGTGGGGGCCCTTGAGTTCCAGGAGCGGCACATGTCCGACGAGGAAGAGATCGACCTCAGCGCACTCAACGACGAGGATCTCACCGCCCAGATGCACGACGACCTGTACGACGGTCTGGCCGATGAGATCACGGAGGGCACCAACATCCTCCTCGCCCGCGGTTGGGACGCAAACCGGGTCCTGAACGACGCCCTCGTCGAAGGCATGCGGATCGTCGGTATCGATTTCCGGGACGGCATCCTCTTCGTTCCCGAGGTCCTCCTTGCGGCAAACGCAATGAAGGCCGGCATGGCGATTCTTCGCCCCCTTCTCGCCGAGACCGGCGCCGAACCGATCGGCAAGGTCGTGATCGGCACCGTGAAGGGCGACATCCACGACATCGGCAAGAACCTCGTGGGAATGATGCTCGAGGGCGCTGGCTTCGAGGTGATCGACCTCGGCATCAACACCGACGTCGATGAGTACCTCGCCGCGCTCGACGAGCACAAGCCCGACATCCTCGGCATGTCGGCGCTGCTGACCACGACGATGCCATATATGAAAGTCGTCATCGACACGCTGGTCGAGAAGGGCCTTCGCGACGACTTCATCGTCCTCGTGGGCGGAGCGCCACTCAACGAGGAGTTCGGCGAGGCCATCGGGGCAGACGCGTACTGCCGTGATGCCGCAGTGGCTTCCGAGACCGCATCCGCCAAGGTCGCCGAGAAGCGCGCCACCGTCTCGTAAGGATCGGTGGACGAGCCATGAGCGAAGCGCCTCGGGTCTTGATCCTCGCCTGCGGGGCACTCGCTCGCGAGATCCGCGACATCGCCCGGCTGCACGAACTCGACAACGTCACGCTCGAGTGCCTTCCTGCGATCCTCCACAATCGTCCCACCGACATCCCCGATGTAGTCCGAGAGCGACTCGATCGGAGTCGCGGCGCCTACGACCACATCCTCCTCGGCTACGCCGACTGCGGTACCGCCGGAGAGCTCCGCCAGATCGCCGCGCAGGAGGGCATCGAGATGCTTCCCGGGGCCCACTGCTACCAGTTCTTCGCCGGCGAGCGGGCCTTCGATGAGATGCACCGGGATGACCCGACGGCCTTCTACCTGACCGACTACCTGGTCAAGCACTTCGATCGGCTGATCATGGGCAACCTCGGAATCGAAGCCCACCCCGAACTCCGAGACATGTACTTCGGCAACTACACAAAAATGATCTACCTCGCGCAAACCGACGACTCCGAACTCGACGAGAGAGCGCAAGCCTGTGCGGGCAAGCTCGGGCTGTCGTTCGAACGGGTGCGGACCACCTACGGCGACCTCGAACCGGCCGTGGTGCAGATCTCGACCAAGAAGGAGCGCATCTGATGCCTCGACGCGGCCGAGGAGGGCCGGGGCTCGTCACGATCTATTGGCGCGACATCCCCGCCCAGGTCACCGCCACCACCGAAGACGGCGGCAAGGAACAGGTGCTGCTGCACCAGCGGTTCCAGGTCGCGATCGATCGAGCAGCGGCCATTGCTGGGTTGACCGAGACCGACGACTACGTGAACGAATGGCGCCGCGTCACCACCGCCGTCGATGGTGATCCAGTCGCAGCGGCGCACGCAACCGCCGAACTACTCGACAGTGAACACCCCCGAGACGTGCTGGAGGCCATGGTGGCCAACGGCGGTCTCGCGACCACAGGAGAACCCCAGTGACCGACACGATCATCTCCAGCGCCACAAAGGAGGTGGCGATCGGATTCGGTCGTCCCTTCATCATGATCGGCGAACGCATCAACCCCACCGGCCGGAAATTGCTCGCCGAAGAGATGAAGAACGGCGACTTCA
>Ga0222718_10003693_pt1 | contig 13029 bp, 19 predicted proteins | sample C33_27DmetaG_FD_165045 | JGI IMG/M metagenome (GOLD analysis project Ga0222718, IMG submission 165045) | Estuarine water microbial communities from San Francisco Bay, California, United States - C33_27D | ecosystem: Environmental > Aquatic > Marine > Unclassified | place: USA: California... | reverse complement strand
AGACACCATGAAGTTGCCACTCTCGTGAGCAGCTTGCCCTAGAAGATGTGCGCCTCGCTTTGATGTCCAGTTGTAGTGCCTAGCTATTGCACGGGCTGTATTCGGCCCAAACGCGCCATCTGCTGTAACACCACATTTCTCTTGTAAAATCTTTAGTGCCTTACTCATCTACAAACTCCTTCGTCCCACAGACACGCTCATAGACCATGTCAGAGGTGTAGCTTTCCGCCCATTTGTTTTCAGTAAAGGTGCAGAACTCCCACAAATCATTTACATCTGCGTTAAGTAGATCAATGATATCTTGTTGTGCCGATACTGTTCCCTCAAGATATTCAATGTCGTGAACCATACCAGAGATATACCAGACTAACGCCACCAACTGCACAGCCATAGCAAAGACTAGAGCAACAGGTATCTTCATATCAGCCATCGTTACCTCTTAAAGAACTTCTGTACGCCACGCACACCAAATGACGCTGATATGGCGATACCTAAACTGTAAAAATACCAGTCTGGCGCTTTGGAAAGCTGTTCAAAACCGCTATCTACCCAGCCCTCAGTACCGGGAACAAACGCCAAGACAAGCGGTATAGACAGGACAATGACGAACCACTCGTCTTTCCAGCTCGATTGAGAACCCTGTGCCATGATGCGTTCCCAGTCAGCCACACTTGTTTCTTTACTAAGCATTATCTTAGCTTTAGCTTCCGCCTCTGTTAGCTTGAGTTTTGCACTTGCAGCCTGTGCTTGAGACTTCGCATCAAACCAACTCCCTGCTAAATTAGCTATTGGCCCTATCAGTTGAGCAATCATAGTAATTCCTCTTCAACAACTTTTTTCTTTGTAGACGTAGATTCTTTACCCATCCATATACCAAAACATCCCGTCAAAGCACCCATGCACACAGATACAAGACCGCTCTGTGCAACAGATGGATCAGGCAAGCCCATAAACCAATGCACTGCCTGATATGTAAGGATCGTAACCGCCAACATCATGAGACGTGGTAGAACTTTCCAATCATCTAACACTGTTGCTGGCATTAATACATTCTCCCAAACCTTTGAGCCAAGATCGCTCCGAAGTTAGGTGGCATGTTTGTAGGCATCATTGGATTAGCTTGAGGCATAGGTCGTTGTGGCATTACAGCAGGGCCACCTTTACCACCACCACGCATAACCGTGTCCATACCTTGTTGATATTGATTTTGTGCCACTTGCTCTTGTGCGGCTTGATCCGCCATAGCTTGCGCCATGTCATTTATCTGACGACGCTCTGCTACGCTCATCATTTCCATCGGACGGGGCGCAAGCCGCTGTGAACCACCAAGTGTGCCGTAGTTCTGTGCAGCATATTGGAAAGCTGGACTCATGTTAGGGTCTTGTGATTGTGCCGCTGCCGCCATGTAGTATGGCATTTGACCTGCACCACGTTGAGATTCAAAAGTTTGCAATGCAGCCTGACGCATCTCAGGAGTGACCGCTGGGCCTTGTGGCTGTTGGCTTTCCATATACTCATTGTAACGACGAAGGTTTTCAGCATACTGATCTGTCATGTCTGGAGCTTGATCGGCAGTCTGTTGAGATGAAGAGCCACCGCCGTCGCCTCTATCTCTATTCCTAAATCTTTCATTAGCTTCAGATGATCGCTGTGAACGTGTATTGAAGTCAGCTAAATCTGAGCCAGTATATCTTTGCTGCCCAGTTGCGTGTCTAAAATCATCTCTAATTTGCCGCCCAGCACTTCTAATGCCACCCATTGCTCTATCCACTATAGATCTTTCTGGTCTTGGACGAGGTCTTGGACTTGATGATACAGTTCTTGATGGTGCGCTATTGACACCTAGATCTTGCATGGGCATTACAAAGTCCCTCCGTCCATTGCTTGTGGCATTGTCACAGTGATAGCTGTGTGCTTCTTAGTTTCTCCTGTCCATGACTCGCCACAGTCTGGGCAGTTGCCATCAGGATACGAAGCTATTTCTTCTGGTGTGTCCACCAAGTTATCACAGTTGTGGCACTGAATAGTGTCAACAGATGTAGCAGGTCTCCATCGACCACCATCGGACATTGTAATTACGGTTTCATCAGACATGGTTCACCTATGTAGTTGTTATTGTTACTGAGCCAACAGCTCCAGTTCCTATTGATCCACGAGCATGTGGTGTGTTTGTTTGTGTTATCTTAACATATCCACCGTAATTAAAGATAGCCCCAGTCTCTAAACCAGAATCATCCGTCTGTAAGTTGGTAAATACGCCAAATGTGTTTCGCCCCTCACCGGGGTTTTGAACCTGCTGTACATACACAGAAAAGGCTCGCACGATTTCAGATATGTACTGCTGATTGTACTCCCGTGGGGCGTTGGGGAAGTATGGTATAGCAAGATTGCGAGACATTACCGTCTCCCGTCACTACGCACATCTATTCGTGGAGAACCAAGTCTCCATCCTGTGCCAGTGTTATTACTATCAACTCTAATCGCAACTGATCTGCCGCGCAGCCTGACATGTGCATCTTGTGTAAATTGCTCTACAGGAACTGATGCCGTCTTCTCTACTGCTTTACTATTGTTTTGCAGATAGGCACCACCCGGAAAGTTTCGCGCTTTTAAAGTAAAGTTTGCTGTAGGTGTTTCGGCTGTAGAGTTCCTAAACGTCACGTCTGGCACCAATCTACGGACAAAACTAAACTGATCCCCATCACCAATATCAAACTGACTAGACTCAACATAAGAAGTTATCGCGGATGCAGGTGTAGTGCTTCCGTCATCGAAGCCGACTTCATGGTTGTACAAGTATCCATCACGCCCCGCAGCAATTGGATTTTCTTCGACACCACGGTCTACCCATGCTGTTCGTGTTAGATTCCCGTAGTACCAGATGTTTTGTAGGTAGTTATAGACTACATATCTATCGTTATTGTCTGAGCTTGCTGATGGATAGAACCACCAGATTTCTGAGAATGAAGAGTTTACCGCAGCAAAACATTTCTCTGCCTGAACCGCATTAAAATTTGAGAATACATAGTCACGTACTGAACAAGGCAGTGTTTGTACCCCACCATTGTAAACGTAGAACTCGTTTTTACCCATCCAGTATACGGTATCTTCAACCGCAGCTACAGAGATTGGACTCCGAATAGTTACATTCTCTGAGATCATATTGATCCCAAAGGTAAACGGTGGGCCGATATACTGCATCGCGTGGAGAGATACATCTGTAAAGACTAGAATCTGCTGTCTAGTTTCGATAGCTGTAACAATCTTTGAACCAGAGCCTAAACGCAGATCACCTGCTGTGTTCGTCGTCGTAGGTCGCCAATCTGTGACATTCTCTTGATCTGAAAAGCGTATAAGCAGTGGGTCTTGAGTCCCTATATTATCCAGTGGATCACAACCAAAAGCAATGACATGCCTGTCAACATCTGAAACGATAACCTTTTTAGCTATGGTCGGAGCTAAATCGGCACCAGCTAGATCACTTATAGCAACTGCTGGATTTGTTAAAGCATTCACTGCCGACGCATCCCAGTAGTAGATACCACCGTTCATCACGTTGATGATAAGGTCTTCGCCAAAGTTGTCATGCGTCCAAATACGCAGTGTATCTGTAACAAGATCAACAGTCGCAGCAGAACCCCACGTCCCTCTTGCCCATGCACCTGCACCCCAACCACTACCTGTGACGGACGTGTCTAAACCAACATTAATCTCATATTCGCCGACAACCGACGATCCTCCGTTACCTGTATCAGATGCATTCGCCACAACAGGAGTTGGAGAGTACTGACCGTCGTCTGTAATACTGTCTAATGAACCAGCAGCACGAGCAATAATCTTATATGTGGAGGAGTCTACAATCTCGTTAATTTGATATTCTTGATCCAAAACCGCTGCGGTTATATTTCCGCCTAAAGTTGCTGCCCCACTAAACGTGACGAAATCGTTGACCACCGCATCGTGACTAGGATCAGAAACAGTAAGTGTAGAAGAACCATTCGTAGCGGCAAAGGTTACATCACCTGCACTCGTTGTGGCTCGTGTAGGGGTTATGTCATAGTAACCTTCACCAGACTCGATGTAATATTTTAGGTGAGTGCCAACCCCAAGAAAGGTATCTAGGTTTAGAGTTCGCCAAGGCCATAACGCACGACAAGAACCCAAGAAAGACTTAGACCCTAGCTTCTCCCAACCACCAATCTTCTCTGGAAATCCCTGTCGAAAACGAACCTTATCACCATCAAACCAACCCCCTTCATTTGTATATGAAGTTGTCTCCCTGTTTATTCCCGGTTGAAACTGGAGTTTTTGTAGTGGCATCCCATTTCCTAATTAGTTCAATTGAACTTATGCGTTCAATGCGTCTAAATCATCCCAAACACGTTGAGCGTGAGCAGCAGCGTCGAAAGCAACCGTTGCGTCAGGATCATCTGGGTCTGGGTCAGTCCAACTATTTGCTGAAGCTTGTGCAGCAAGATATGTCTGTAGATTATCTTTAGATGTTATTTCCTCAATTGCACCAGAAGTATCTGCGCCATCAGCAGAGATGCCAATCATAATCCAATCTTGTGGACTAGCTGTACCACTATCTGCAACTGCATACATACCACCTGTTGACTGTGACACACCAAACTTTAACCAAGTTGGTATTGTGCCGTCACTTTCTAGTCTGTACTTTACTACTTTGTGTGCCATTTTTCTTATCCTCTAGCTGTGGGGTATTCGTTAACGATGTTTTATCTAGTATATCAAAACCACGACTGTTAGCAAAGTCACTTGGACAATGCGCCCATTTCTCTGCACACGCCTCAAGCCATTGCACCGTATGATGGTGTTCTGGTGCTTTGCCCTCTTTGATAATCTCGTTCTCCCACTGCAAATATGCAAACACTTCCGCTTGGGCTTGCGCTGCATTAATGCCAAGATCAAAAAGATAAATCATATTGCCTTCATCAATCACACCATTACGCGGCCTTGCGCTGTTAAGTGCTTGCTTCATGCACGTCATAATATGGTATTTAACTTCTTCTAACTCATAATCCTCTTCAGTAAGCTCATCCTTGCCGATCTTCTTCATCAGATTGTCATACTGATTGGTAAAGAAGTTTAGCTTTCTTACTGCACCTTCTACATATCCACGAGAGCTTGCCGCTTGTGCTTGCTTTTCGTTAATCTTCACCTCAAGCATTTCACGTTCAAGATCATCTGTCTCTTTTGACAGCTTACGTTCTAGCTTTTTGAGCTTTACTTCTTCCTTCTTCATGCGAAAGTAGCCCTCTTGCAAGGCTGACTTAGTCTTTTCAATCTCAGCCAAGCTATGCTTGATAGAACGGATCGGTGTAATAGCTGTAACGTCTAATGTAACGCTCATCATCTGTGAGTGAGACTTAAAGAAGTTACTAGATGCCTGTGCGATTGCAGGGGCTTTGTCCTGTATATTCGCCAACATAGACTTATACTCTGGCTTTGCCGCCGGAAGCTGAATGTTAATGTCTGGTGTTATTGACGTTAGTTCTGTTGTCGTATCTTTTGGCACTGCTTTTCTCCCTATCCAGTTACCGACGGTGTGCTTGGAGCGCCTGCCGCCATAGCTGATTTTTTCGCTGTTAAATCACCAAAATCAGTATCATTTCCAGTTGATGCTATTGTGACATATGAAATATCATTTTGCTCATCGCCAGAGTGTGTGCCACCCATCATTACCATTCGCGTAGAATTACAGGCTGTGCCACCCCAACCTTTTGCAACTGATAACGACCCAAAAGACGAAAATGACCCAGTAGATGAAATAGTGTTGTATTCGATATGATCAGACCCACTGGTATATCGACCTGCTATGATTATTCTAGTCAGGCTAGCTCCTACAAAGGCATTGTTATGGTCGTTTGTTAGGTCGCCGTAATTTGTGGCGTTCCCTGTTGTCGAAGGCGTTATATAATCAGTCTTTTTTTTCTGAGATTCAAAACCGCCAAAAATAGCTCTTGTTTGTGAACCCGCTGCGCGACATTGTTGGTTTCTATCCGCCCCAGACATATCGCCAAAATCAATAGCATTACCCGCACTTGCCATAGTAACGTAATCAATCGTACCGATGCCGGAAACGCCTCCAGCACTGCCGCCAATAATGCCACGCGTTGAATTTGAATAACCGCCAACCTCACCTCGCGCTACTGTTAAATCTCCAAAATCTACAGAACTTGAACCCGATGAATAGTTAAGAGTTTGTATCACATTAACACTAGCACCACCTGCCTCAAACCGTTTTACACTATCGCTAAACCCTGCACAGTTAAAATCACCAGTGCTTAATGTCTCTCCACCAAAATCTGTAGCGTTTCCTGTAGTAGTGATAGAAATCTGATCAATTGTACGTATTCTAAGTGCATCCAAATCTCTAGCAGTTGTTGTTAAAGCAATCGGATTTACATTACCTGCCGTAGGCCACAGCCCTGCCGCCGTATATCTTTCAGCTTCCGCAAGTGACCACACGCCATGCGCCGATGTAGAACCATAGTTATCTGTCGGCTCTGTCGGAGTATCAGTTATAATGTTTCCTAGATAACGTTTAGGCATTATTGAAGTCCTCCGTGGGCGTTGGATAGGCCAGCCCGATAACCTGCGCCAACAGTTAAGTCGCCAAAATCGGATGAATTGCCCGTTGTTGCTATGGTAATATAATCTATTTCGCTAGTTGTAGCGGATACACCAAAACCACCAGCTTTAAGTCCTCTAGTGGCATTTGACATACCGCCGCCGCCATAACGCCGTGTTCCTATCATATCACCGAAGTCACTTGCGTTACCTGTTGTTGCAGTTGTCACATAATCTATAACATTTGAGCCAGAGCCAGTATCTCCGCCCATAAATACTGACCTAGTTGATGAGCTAACAACACCTGACCCATTCAAGCTTCTATCTAGTGTCAAGTCACCAAAGTCAGACGCGTTTCCTGCTGATGCTATAGTAATGTAATCTATCACATTTGTGCTGGTGACAGCACTACCACCAGCAAACACGCCTCGCGTTGAACTACAGCAACCGTGGGAAAATTGAACACTTACGGTGCGATCACCAAAATCCGTTGTATTGCCTAGCGTTGCTATTGTCACATACTCTAAACGATTTGAATTGCTCTGCGATACGGTTGTTACTGCTCTTGTTTCATTGGACACACCAGCGTCACCGCCTGACCCTGTGCTTAACGAACCAAAGTTGGCAGCGTTGCCACGACTTCTGATTGTAATATAGTCAATATTTGAGTTGCCATTACCCCCAAAAAACAAGCCTCGCGTTGATGATGATGCTGTCCCCATCAAGCTACGGTTCGCCGTCAAATCGCCAAAATCCGCACTATCTCCTAAAGTGGATATTTGCACATATTGTATTTCGTTAGACGTTCCACCGCCTATTATTCCTATGTCCCCATAAAGAGGCTGCACAGGCCAACCTGTTCTATTCTGATACTGCGTTGAGAGTGACCATACACCTTGATAATTGGGCATTATTGAAGTCCTCCGTGAGCAGTAGCCATTTGCCCACTACGCCATTGGCCTAGTGTGTTATCTAAATCTCCAAAGTCTGTGGCATTACCCGTTGATGTAATTGTGACGTAATCAATTACGTTAGAATATCCACTGCTTGCATAACCGCCCATAAATACGGCTCTGTCATTCCCTGATGCCCCAGACAAGCTATTTCTACCAACGGTTAAGTCTCCGAAGTCTGTCGCATTTCCAGTTGAAGCAATCGTTATATATGTAATTTCATTTTGATAGTCTGATCCAGCGTAACCACCTGCAAATAAACCTCTAGTTCCACTAGAAGCCCCACCAAACCAAGCACGCTCAAAACCACCTACTAAATCGTCACCGAAGTCAGTTGAATTACCAGTTGAGGCAATCGTAATATAATCAATAACGCCCTGACCGCTAAAAATTCCTCGCGTTGAAGAACCACAGGCAGCACCGTTTGCATGGCCCGCAGCAACACCCGTTCCAAAGCTAGTCGCATTGCCAGTAGACGATATTGTTACATATTCTAAAGCAGTGGTGTTTGAGCCGCTTGAATTTGTGCCATACCCTATGACAGCCCTTGTCCCACTTGAACATTGCTGACTTGATTGTCTTGAAGTTGAAAGGTCACCAAAGTCTGTAGCGTTGCCAGTTGTAGCTAAATCAACATAATCAATAACATTCGTAACACCAGCGTCAACAGCGTTTGTGCTGCCAGCACTACGCAGTGATCTTGTTATACTTCCTGCTGATCCACTAGATGGCGCATATGCAAGACCCGTTAGATCACCGAAGTCACTAGCATTTCCCGTTGTTGTTATCACAAAGTATTGTATTGAATTTTCAATATTACTACTTGCGTCACGACCGCCTACCATTGCCACCCTTGGTGGGGCGACAGGACTAACACTTCCACTCGCATCACTAGGCGCAGAATAACCAAACGTATTGATCGCCCAGACGTTAAACGTGTAGCTTGTGCCGTTAGAAAGACCTGTAACCGTAATTGGAGAATAAGATCCTGATGCACCATGCGCATTAGTACCATCTTGCACTCTGTACCCAGTAATAGCAGAACCACCTACATCGGTTGGCGCTGTAAAGCTTACTGTCGCTTGCGTGTCACCTGCCGTACCACTAACACCTGTAGGGCTGTCTGGTGCGTTCAGCCCGTCTTGACCTATAAAGCCGCCTCTACCTTTAGCCATGTGCGACTCCTATTAGTCGGTGATTTGCTCGTAACTTATAACAACTTCAAGATCGCTTGCCGTACCAGCAGTTGCTGTGATTGACATATCTTCTTCTAAGTATATCGCTGTGTTTTTATCTACCACAATTAACGACGCATCCGCAGGGACTGACACAGTAGATACAAGCGAAAAGGCTGTACCTGCTCCGTCATCTGCACTGTGTACATCTATAGTTATGTCACAAGCGTTTGTTCCGTCTACATTTGCAATTTGGATCATGTTCACTTTCAGAACATTATCACTCGATGCTGCGTTGTTTAAAATTGTAGTCTGTGATGTTGTTGTAAGTGCATACTGATCTGTTTTTCCTAGTATTGAGCTTACATTTACAATATTCGGTGCAGCCATTTGTTTTCTCCTTTAGCCAAACACGATTGCCATAGCTATGGCTTTACCAGTTCCAATTCCAGCACTACCAAAACTAATAGTACCACTACCATTTGTAACCAACGCCTGCCCATTTGTCCCATCGGACGTAGGTAAAGTAAGAGCCGTTACAAAACTCTGTAGGTTTGCGTCGTAAGCCAAAACATCTGACCCAATCGCAACCCCTAAATTTGTTCTAGATGTTCCTGCATTCGCAACATCTGATAGATTGTTTGACGCTTCCAAAAATGTTGTAAGGTCAAAGGTAGCAGATAAATTAACTACTGCTGCGCCCGATCCTGCGCCATCACAATATATAATCGCGCTTTCGCCGTTAGGTATCGTAACATTTGCACCAGAACCCTGAGAAAAAACCGCACTTTGTCCTGATCCATTTTTAACAAAAAATAGTTTGGTCTGATCGTTTGGAGTCACCGTGATGGTGTTTGTTCCCGAAGGAGACCCCGCCAATAATAAAACTCTGTACTGACCATCAGAGAGAGATCCATCTGTAGTAGTAAGTGTGTGCGTCGTTCCCGAAAGAGTTATAGAACCAACGCCGTTTGTTAAACGATCAATAATTTGTAAATTTGTATTTGTGGTATCGCCCCATGTGCCAGACTGTTCGCCATTAGCAATCAGCTCAATACCTGTATTTGTTGTATATGTACTAGCCATGAAACATTAATCTCCGTTAAGGTCTAATTTCATTATACTCTGTTGTTGTGCTTGGTGCAATCCTTGTCCATGTTGCTGTTTCACTTGGAACTATTCTACCCCAAACTGTTACTCCTCTTGGCCCTATCAATCCAGTCGCTTCTACCCCTGTAACTGGGACATCAATTCCCGTACCTGTGGCGATACTAACAGAACCTACGCCAGTTGTCACCTCTAACCCTGTAACTGGGACTTGAATTAATAAATCTACTGTTACAGCGCCAACACTACCTGACATGCCAAGATCGGTAGCTACAGGCTGACTCCAAGCTCCTGAACTCCAAGAACTACGACTCCAACCCGAGGCATCAGCCGCAGTTAAGAAAACAGTAACATCTTGAGGAAGTCCGTTTACAATACCTGTGGCTTCAAGACCTGTGACTGGAACGCTTGCCAGTCCTGTAGCAGTAACTCCATTCAATGCACTTGTTGCTGCAAGCCCTGTGACAACGGCATCTACTCCACCTGTGGCAGTAACCGAATTAACAGAAGATGTGCTAGAAAGACCAGTGACATTAATTCCTACACCAGCGCCCTCAACCACAGTAACTGAACCAACGCTACTTGTGGCAGCGATACCCGTGACAGGAATACTAGGAGCATCACCAGATACAGTTACAGACCCTACAGCACTCGTGCCTTCTAAACCTGTAAGAACAGCATTAACCGTACCATTGATAGATACAACACCTACAGCGCCCGTAGCCTCTTGACCAATAGGTTGTGTAGGCAACCCACCAACCTCACCTGTGGCGGCAAGACCTGCTGGAGTAACACTAGCTGTACCCGTAGCCGTTACAGAGCCAACCGCTGAAGTTGAGGATAGACCAAGAACAGCAGCCTCTCCGGGGATAGATGCAATAACAGAGCCAATAGCTGTCGTGCCTTCAACACCCGTGGGTGAAACAACTGCGCCAGTAATAATACTTACATCGCCAATACCACCAGTAGCAGCAATGCCTGTACTTGGAACAGTAGCTGCTCCCTCAACAGAAACACTGCTAACGCCAGTAACTGCGCCAAGACCAGTGACAGCAATATTTGGGGCATTGCCAACAACCGTGACAGTGCCTACCTGACCAGCAGCCGAAGGAAGGGTAACGGCTGGATTACTCCAAGTACCGCTACTCCAACTACTTCGGCCCCAACCTGTAAATATTACTCTGGCATCCGCCATAGGCCGTCACTCCTAGTAAGAGTTTAGGCGATACGGATAATAGCGTTACTCGCGTCAGCCGTTGGGAATACAACTTGGAAATCACCAGATGTAGATGTCTTATCTGCACCGAAGTCCAGAACAACTACAGTCGGATCGCCCGATGCGGTATCATTATAGATTAACGCACCACGAGCAGTGATTGTTGCAGAAGTAAACGTGATATCTGCAAAATCTGTGAATCCAGTTGTACCAGAAGTTGTTGGTGTAACATTGGTCAACGCACCGCCGCCAGCAGCGTATGAGCCTGAATCACCAACTTCGTCAGTTGCTGTATAAGCTGTTGTTGCCGCTGTGAAAGAAGCGTTGTTATCATACAGGGCTAACTTGAAAGTATTACCTGTTGAGTTTGTGAAGTTGTGTGTCGCTGTCATAAGTTCCGACTTGAACGACGTACACATAAAGTTTCCAGTAAAGGCCATGTTAAAGTCTCCTTATGAGTTCAGCCAGTTGGGGATGCCCCGCATCAATTAGTGCGTTACACACTGTTGTACGGTCACTGCGAATAGCCTGTCGCATATAATACGCAACAAGCGTTTCAACGTGCTTAGAGAAAGCACGAGCCTGATCTCTAATAGCAGGGGGAGCCTGATCAGAAACCGACACTATTTTCTGAACGCATTGCTCAGAAAGTTCTTCTGGGGATAATCCACGTTTCTCTGTCGTGTTGACTAACACAACTTTTTCATCACGTGGTACATTTAAATTAATTTTAAACATTACATATCTAACCTTGGTTCGCCATCACGATAGCTATCACGCTTCAATCTGCCTTCTCCTAATACCATCAAGCGACGTAAAGCGTTATCGTATCTTTCTTTGTACATGGCAAGGACATCAGCCTCGCCTTTCATATAAACATATGCATTTACCAAACTGCCGTACAACAATACTTCTTCAGCATTATCTCCAAGCCAAGACGTACTAGATGTCACAATTGAAGGTGGATCATAGTAATAGTGCAATTGAACTAAATAATCAGAATTAGGTGTTGGCCCTAAAATGAAATTACCCGGAGACCCTGTTGATGTGAAGTCACCATCAAACTCAGAATAGTACTTAGGTGTACCAGTAGATGTCTGATCTGGGTATGCTTCTCTAATAAAGTTTACATCCTTTTCAATTAAGAATGTGTAATTGTTATCACTATCCACCACGGCAAATGAGAACGGTGCCAAGAAGTCTGAGGGTCTAGCCATGTAAGGATTTGCATTATCCAAGTTTGCTGTCACGTTCTTGCGAAGCTCTGGAATCATTACTGTGCGATGCACCAGCTCTTCTGTCTGTCGCACAAACGTAGGGATATTAGTCACGAAAGACGTTTCATCGTTTTCCGTGTAATCCTGTATAAGCTGTAACAACTCAGCGTAATTCATCTACTTATCCATTTCTAGTAAACGCGCCACCACGGGTTGCTGCGCCCATACCACGGCACTTACCGCCCATGCCCATCTTTTTAACTTTACCGCCACTAGCCTGAAATCCTATTCTATTGCGAACTTTTGTGGGCAACTTACCAAGGCTTGTCTCCTTCTCTTCTGGGACTGGTTTAAGGTTCTTTTTGTCCATGATTGTTAATCTCCTATTCCGTTAAAGTATTAACTTTGTAGCCCATTCCGCTGTGTACGCTACAGTAAGTGTACAATGTTGGCGCTCCAGAAGCCACCGTTATCTGAGTGTACGCCCCAGCATCCCCCGGAGTTCCCACATAGGTTACTCCTGTTGTGTATTCTACGCCGCCACCATGCGTTCCATCTGCTGTCGTTGAGAAGCGTAGTGGGTGTCCTGAGTTTGTGTTATCTGACTGATCGTAACGATATGTGCTTCCTTCGTAAACATCTCTACCAGCACCGCCGGGCTGTGACCCATCTTGATAATAAACATTCCCGCCACCCGGATTGTATACAGTTATGGAGTATGTTGCTCTAATTCCAACAGCGGACGCGGAGCCAACAGCAGAAGTTGCACC
>Ga0222718_10003690_pt1 | contig 13031 bp, 10 predicted proteins | sample C33_27DmetaG_FD_165045 | JGI IMG/M metagenome (GOLD analysis project Ga0222718, IMG submission 165045) | Estuarine water microbial communities from San Francisco Bay, California, United States - C33_27D | ecosystem: Environmental > Aquatic > Marine > Unclassified | place: USA: California... | reverse complement strand
CACGATTACGATTTAGTCTCCGTCATGGCAACACTTCATGTGAAATCCTTCTGGGAAAAATTACTCCTGCCGCCTTTTATTTATTTTTTCAAACTTATCTATCCTTTTGCACTGTCAAACAAAGGGACCTCCAGTGTGGCGGCGGCGGCCGGTGGATGTATCCTGATAAAAACTAGAAAACTCAGAGAAATTGGGGGGTTTGCAAGTCTCAGGCATGCAATCATAGACGACTGTACTTTAGCAAAACGTATAAAAGAAAAAGGCGGAAAAACTTGGTTAGGACTCAGTACATTGGTCTCCTCTACTCGACCCAGCACTAGTCTTAAAAGTATTTGGAATATGGTCGCTCGGACAGCATATACTCAACTCAACTACTCATTAGCATTGCTTATGCTGTGTACGGTACTAATGGTGATATGTTTCGTTATTCCACTCATACAGATCTTTAGTGCAGATACCTATATCGGCCTAGTCGCCTTTACCACCTTCATCTGCATGACAATCACATATTTTCCCGTCACGAAATTTTATAATTTACCCGCTTTTTGGTTACTCACCCTCCCTTTTGCAAGTGCTCTTTTTCTTGCGATGACATGGACATCTGCCATCCGGTGTTGGCGCGGCGAACGTACCCGATGGAAAGAGCGAAGCTATCGAAATCTTTAAAAATGATGCCGAAGAAAGATTAAGGATTGTATAAATCGCCGAGTCGATTACATAATACCTATTATGAATTTAATTTGTTCGCTTTTACTGACTGTAGCCCTGACTTTATGGCAAACTGCATTTGCAGCACCAAAGAGCGTATCGGCTGAAGATACCGTAAATAATCTGCATACCGAACTGTTGCTCGCAATGCAGCTACCAGAAAAAACCTCCGTCGCTAAACGAATTGAAACTCTGAAACCGGTAATAGAGGCCTCATTTGACTTCCCGACTATTGCTAGGATAATTCTTAGTGACTCGTGGGGATCCCTCTCTAACGAACAGAGGAGTGTATTTCAGGATACATTGCAACGCCTTAGTGTAGCTACTTACGCGGATCATTTTTCAAAGTTTTCCGGTGAAAAATTTTTGGTGACAAGAGTGAATGATAAAAAGAAGTTGACTATTGTTGATACACGCTTAATTCCTTTGAACGGCAGTGTCGACGACAACTCTATCTCGATGCGATATTTGCTCACGCGAAAAGATGACAGATGGCAGATAATCAATGTGATCGCGCAAGGAGTGTCAGACTTAGCGCTCAAGCAGGCTGAATACGCCTACGTGATAAAAAAAGATGGATTTAAGGGCTTGGTCAGTCAACTAAACGATAAAATCATGAATCTGCAATAAACTGACTAAATGAGATAAAAAGTCGTAGTATATGACCCTAAGAATAATGTAATATTTATTAAAAAATACTTGATGGAGCAGCGTAGAATGTCACTAAATAATGGACTTATTAAAGGATTACTAGGAGGTCTATGTTTATTACTGATGGCTGGCTGTGCATCAACCTCCAATAATAGCAATGGCGATCCGCACGAATCGATGAATAGAAAAATCTACGCGTTTAATGACAAGTTAGATAAATCGTTTGTTGAACCTGTGGCCAAAAAGTATGTTGCGGTAACTCCCAAAGTAGTCAGAAAAGGAATTACAAATTTCTTCGATAATGTGTCTTCACTAAATACAATGACTAATGATCTTCTCCAAGCTAAAGGGCTGGACTTTGCAAAAAGCACCGGGCGGTTTGTTGTCAATAGCACTATTGGAATCGGCGGGTTATTTGATCCGGCAACCTCGATGGGATTAGTTCAAAAGAAAGAAGATTTAGGACAAACTCTTGGAAGATGGGGCGCTGATGAAGGAGCTTACTTAACTATTCCTCTGATGGGACCTAGCTCCTATAGAGACATTGGTTCTCCAGTTATGGGTGTATTTACAAATCCACTCACGTACCTAGCTGCTGTAGTTACCATCCCTGCGAGTCTTGTCAGCGCAGTTAATACCAGAGCAAATTTACTTGATGCCACGCGTATGGTCGATCAAGCGGCCTTAGATCCCTATGCGTTCGTGAGGGAAGCATGGAGACAACAAAGAGAGTATGTAATTTACGACGGCAACCCGCCGGGTGATGAATTCGATGACTATATTGAGGGCGAAGGTGACGCCGCCATCCTCAGGATCTATTAACTAAAACTCTACAAATCGAAAGTCCGAGAAAGTTCAGGTAGATAGTAAATAGTTGTCTCGTTCGGGATTTTGCGCCCGCTGCCTCAGGCAATGATCCATTAAGACGAGAGCCATCATTGCTTCCGCAATAGGAACCGCGCGAATGCCAACACAAGGATCGTGACGCCCACCCGTAGACACTTTAGTAGCTTTTCCCTCTGTATCTAATGTGTCACCTTCTATCCTGATGCTCGAAGTAGGTTTCAGTGCAATACTAACCAAGAGGTCCTGCCCAGTGGATATGCCTCCCAACACACCTCCGGCATGATTAGTTCGAAATCCATTCTCATCCATTTCGTCTCGATGCTCGGTACCTTTTTGTCGAGCCGATTCAAAGCCATCCCCAATTTCGATACCTTTGACTGCATTTATACTCATCATTGCGCTAGCTATATCAGCATCTATGCGATCAAAAACTGGTTCGCCCCAGCCTATGGGAGCACCAGAAGCGACAACGTTTATACGAGCGCCAATTGACTCTCCCTCTTTTCGTAGAGCTGTCATATAGGTATCTATCTCATCAATCCGATTAGGGTCGGCGCAAAAAAAATCATTTTCAAAAATCGCGGATCTATCTTTAAAATCAAATTCTAACGGCCCGATTGCCGACAGATACGCATAAATAGAAATACCATAGTACGTAGTCAGATACTTTTTAGCTACGGCGCCGGCGGCCACTCGCATGCAGGTCTCTCGTGCCGAAGAGCGCCCCCCTCCTCTCGGGTCCCGAATCCCATATTTATGCCAGTATGTGTAGTCAGCGTGACCAGGACGAAATTTACCCTGTATCTTTTGATAGTCCTTCGATTTCTGGTCCACATTTTCTATTAAAAGTCCTATCGGGGTTCCTGTCGTTTTTCCCTCGAAAAGGCCTGACAATATTTTAACGTGATCAGGTTCTCTTCGTTGGGTAGTGTGACGAGATTGACCTGGCTTTCTTCTATCTAGCTCTAATTGTAAGTCAGACTCGTCCAGCGCCATTCCTGGCGGACAACCATCTACAATTCCAACGTAACCTAAACCATGGCTTTCGCCCGCTGTAGTTAAGCTAAACAATTTTCCAAATGTATTTCCGGCCATGTGTCTATTCTATCAGGCTACTACACTATTTAACCAAAATATTTTGACTAATAATTTATAAAAGCTGTTCTCTCGATACCAAAAGAACGCCCTCACCTCCGAATTCTAAATCTATCCAAGTAAAGTCTATGCTAGGAAATGTCTTATCTACGACTTCCCAAATCTCTCCCACTTCCATAAATAATAGGCCCCCATCAGCTAGGTAATCCGCCGCTTGCTCAAGAATACGACGAACACAGTCCATGCCATCCTCTCCGCTCACTAGGGCACTCAAAGGCTCATATTGATACTCTTTGGGAAGTCTAGTATGCAGCGCGGAAGGTACATAAGGCGGATTCGAAATTATCAGATCATATTTACGTTTTTGCTCTGGGAATAAGTCTGCTAGGTAAAATCGTACTCGGCTCCCAACAGAATGTAGAAGAGCATTTTCCCGAGCTACTTTTATAGCATCTGCACTTATGTCGGTAGCTTCTACGTCTAAGTTTTCTAAATTCAAGGCCATACTAATTGCTATGCATCCCCCGCCCGTACCGATTTCTAAAGCAGTGGGGTTCTCAGTCTCAGACCACCAAGGCTGAAATTTTTTAACAATCAACTCAGCTAACGGCGACCTGGGAACCAAAACTCGGTCATCAGTACGAAATTTGTATCCACAAAACCATGTATAACCGGTTAAATATGCGGACGGCACCCGACTCTCTATTCGCTCAGTAATTAACCGATCAACCGCGTTAAGTTGAGCTAGAGTCAGCTCGGCATTGAGGACCAAGTCCGGCGAATCATAAGACAGTCCGATGGCATGTAAAACTAAAAAAAGCGCCTCATCTTGAGCGTTATCAATACCGTGACCTAAACAAACATCAGCGGCAGCTAAGCGCAGAGCCGCTGAGTTAACAAGATCAAAAACATTCAGTGTCGCTACGCCGTATCAAGGAGCGTTTGATTAATATTTTGAATGAAAGCCGCTGGGTCATCCAACTTGCCTCCCTCCGCTACAATTGACTGCCCGAATAAGTAATTTGACCAAGATTTCATCTTATCTTCATTTTTCTCTTTTTGAATCAGCGTAATAATAGGGTGATCCATATTCAATTCTAAAATTCTCTTGGATTCTGGGACTTGCTGTCCAGCGGCTTGAAGTAATCGCTCCATGTTTGCGCTCGGAGACGCTGCGCTAGACACCAAACAGGCTGGAGATGATGTCAGGCGCTTACTAGCTCTGACATCTGCAACTTTATCTGATAATAAGGTTTTCATCTTATCAAGAAATTCTCCATGCTCTTTTTCATCCTCACTGTCCTCTGCCTCCTCAGCACCCCCATCTTTTTCTTCGTCTAAATCAGCATGGACAATGGATTTCAGTTTTTTACCATCAAACTCGGTTAAATGCGAAGTAACCCATTCGTCGATCGGATCGTGTAACAGGAGAACCTCAATTCCTTTCGACAAAAAATATTCTATATGCGGGCTATTTTTTGCGGTCGCAAAACTGTCGGCGGTAATATAAAAAATGTCAGTCTGGTCTTCCTTCATTCTAGAAACATAATCTGAAAAACCTACCGTAGGCTCATCGCCGCCTTCAACAGTACTCGAAAATCGTAGAAGCTTGGATATTCGTTCACGATGAGGCTCATCTTCTACGATTCCTTCCTTAAGCACCCGACCAAACGTAGTCCAAAATTTCTGATAATCATCAGTCTTACTCAAACGCTCAACCAATCCTAATATCTTTTTGATGGAAGCAAGCCTGATTTTTTCAAGCGCTTTATCCTTTTGTAATAGCTCACGCGACACATTTAACGGCAAATCATTTGTATCAATTACCCCTTTTACAAAACGGAGGTAACGTGGCAGGAGCTCCTCTGCGTCGTCCATAATAAAGACACGCTGTACATAAAGCTTAATACCTTGCTTGGAATCACGATCCCAAAGGTCAAACGGGGCCATCTGCGGGATATAGAACAAAGTGGTATATTCCAACTTACCCTCAACTTGTGAATGGACCCACTTGAGCGGTTCCATAAAATCATTGGAAATAAGTCGATAAAACTCCTTATAATCGTCAGCACTAATTTCAGATTTAGCTTTCTTCCAAATAGCTGTAGCCTCATTAATGACCTCGTGGTCACCTTCACCTGAAATAGGCATCATACGGATAGGCACTGCTATATGATCGGAATATTTCTTACATATCTCCCGAATCTTGTTATTTGAAGCAAATTCCTTGGCTTCTTTTTTTAGATATAAGACGACATCGGTTCCTCTTTTAACTTTATCAATACTTTCTACTGAATAGTCGCCCTTGCCTTCTGATTCCCAACGTACTCCTTTTGAAACCTTATCGCCGGCCTTACGCGAGGTCACAACCACTTTTTCAGCTACAATAAAAGCCGCGTAAAACCCCACCCCGAACTGTCCTATTAATTGCGAGTCTTTTGTCTCATCTCCACTAAGAGCGCCAAAGAATTCTTTAGTTCCAGACTTAGCTATAGTGCCTAAATTCGCTATCACATCTTCACGATTCATCCCTATACCGTTATCGCTCACGGTAATAGTTTTCTTTTTCTCATTAAAATCAATTATGACGCTCAAGTCTGGATCGCTTTCATACAAAGCATCATCAGATAGCGCAGAAAATCTTAGCTTATCAACCGCATCAGATGCGTTCGACACAAGCTCTCTCAGAAAGATCTCCTTATTGCTGTATAAAGAATTAATTACTAAATCTAGTAACTGCTGTACTTCAGACTCAAACCCTAATTCTTCTTTATTACTACCTTCTGCCATAATCGTCCCTTTACTTACTTCATTTAGCGCCACACTATTCTAATGAAAGCATTTCTTTCGTCAAAATTTAATATACTTTCTCTATTGTACAATTTTACGGTTCACGAAAAAACCTCCGAGCCAATTTGCGCTTTAGTTTTTTGAGGAAGCGTTCGAACATACCTCAGGCAAAATACGACTGACTAAAGCGTGGAGTATTGGCACATAAGATGTCACAATTCTCCTTAGGATGAATGACCTAAACCAGCACACGCCCATGATCAGGCAATACCTAAAGATCAAGCAAGAACACTTGGATATGCTCTTATTTTATAGAATGGGCGACTTTTACGAGTTATTTTTTGAAGATGCAAAGCGGGCAGCCGAGCTACTGAACATCACTCTAACCGCAAGAGGTAAAGCTGGCGGAGCGCCTATCCCGATGGCTGGAGTACCTGCACATGCCGCGGATACTTACCTTGCTAGGCTTATTGCTATGGGAGAGAGCGTTGCCATATGCGAACAAATCAGTCTCCCAGGAGAATCCAAAGAACCCTTAGAGAGAAAAGTGACGCGCATCATAACCCCGGGAACTGTCCTAGACGCGGCACTAATGGATGAAACCAGCGAGACTCTGATCCTAGCCATTGGTTACAGTTCAACGGGCTATGCCATTGCGTTTTTAGACGCCTGCGGAAATCAGCTTGAGGCAATGTTTCTTTCTTCTATCGATCTTGTTATCGACGAAATTGAGCGTCTTTCTCCCGCAGAAATATTAATACCTGCCGGTACAATTATAGAGCTGCCCGAAAAATGGTCTCATTTAATTACAATTGTAGAAGATTACGTAAAAGAGCCAAAGATTCATAAAAAAATACTATGCGATCAGTTTAGTTTAGACCACGATGCATTTCAAAACCTTGGTTTAGTAGCTGCACATGCCATCAATATTGCCTCTAGCTTAATCCTGATCTATTGCACCAAAATGCAGGGCGCTCGACCGGCTCATGTTACAACGATAAAAATCGATAGCGTAGAGAGCTCGATTCGAATCGACCAAAAAAGTCGAGAGAATCTCGAAATTTCAAACCCATATTTGAAAAATAATTCAACATCAATTTTTTCACTAATTAATACCACAAAAACCCCTATGGGTAACCGACTCCTAAAAAGATGGCTCACCAAACCATTAAAACAAGGTCGACAATTAACCGAAAGACACGAGGCTGTCAGCGCTCTCATAGGTAGAATCAATATTGGCGGACTCAGAAATGACTTAAAAGATATCAAAGACTTAGAGCGAGCCGCTGCTAGAATCGCTATAAACATTATCAAACCAGCTGAGCTCAACTCACTTCGAAAAACGCTCACTAAATTACCATCAGTCAAAGAGCACCTTAAACTTGGATGCGCGAATTTATTAGATGAAATTATTTTTAATACGTCTGAGTTCCCCCATGTAATTAAATTATTATCTGAAGCCCTAGTCGAAAATCCGCCTTTAACCATTAAAGAACAGTCCGTTATAGCAAATGGCTTTGACGAAGCTCTAGACAAACTTCGATTAACTCTCTCTGACGCTAATGAGAGACTACTCTCGATTGAAACGCGCGAAAAAAAGGCAACAGGGATCCCTAGCCTAAAAGTAGGATTTAACAGAGTACACGGATATTACATCGAAACGAGTCGATTACACAGCGATTTAGTGCCAAGCTCTTTTCAGCGACGACAAACTCTAAAAGCGACAGAACGTTATATTACAGAGGAGCTGCAGGCGTTTGAAACGGAGATACTAAATGCTAAAGAAAAGGCATTGCTGAGGGAGAAACAAGTTTTTAATGAATTAGTGATGTCATTAGCCTCCGAAACCAAAAAAATGGTTGCCACGGCAAATTCCATTTCTACTCTGGATGTATTGAGTACGTTCGCGGAACGCGCCGAAACTCTCCAATGGTGCAGGCCCGAGCTTTCTTCGATTGAAAAAATTTCTATCGAGCAAGGAAGACATCCCACTGTTGAGATGCACCAAAAGCGACAATTTGTAAAGAATGATTTATACCTGCGGAAGGAAAGAAAACTACTGATCATAACCGGTCCTAATATGGGCGGAAAATCAACCTATATGCGACAAAACGCCCTGATAGTGCTGATTGCACACATAGGTTCTTTCGTTCCTGCAAAAGCTGCGCTGATAGGTGAAATCGACGCAATTTATACTCGGATCGGTGCAAGCGATAATCTTGCCGCGGGACAGAGTACGTTTATGGTAGAAATGAAAGAATTAGCCTATATCATGAATAACGCAACCAAAAATAGCCTGGTACTAATTGATGAAATTGGACGCGGCACCAGTACATATGACGGATTAGCCATCGCAAGTGCTTCCGCAGAATACTTGGCATCTCGAATCAAGGCCTATACTTTATTTTCTACTCACTTCTTCGAACTAACCTCACTTGCGAAATCTGTGCCTGAAATATCTAATGTCAAACTAGAAGCAATCGTACAAGATCATGACATTACATTCTTGCATCAGGTAACCGATGGATCAGCAAATAAAAGCTACGGCTTATCGGTAGCCAAGCAAGCAGGGATTCCTGATCAATCGTTGGAGAGAGCTACGGCTATACTAAACTCTTTAGAAAACGCCTCCCTTTCTAACGACACATCTGATCGAGAATGTGAAAATGAGTCGGATAAACTAATTTCTGAGATCGATCCAGATTCTTTGACGCCCCGTGAAGCCCTCGAAAAGCTTTACATGCTTAAAAAGATTAATGAACGGAAATAAAATATTGGGAAACACGCTTTTTCAAATGTATAATATATATCACAAGTGTTAACAAGATAGGCCATAACCCATGACTTTCGTAGTTGTAGAAGACTGTATTAAATGCAAACACACCGACTGTGTAGAAGTGTGTCCTGTGGATTGCTTCCATGAAGGACCCAATTTCTTGGTCATCGATCCTGATGAATGCATAGACTGTACCTTGTGTGAACCTGAATGTCCTGTGGAAGCGATTAAGTCTGAAGATGACTTAACAGATGACGAAAATGTATTTCTAGAGCTAAATGCTGAACTTGCTAAAGAATGGCCTGTCATTACGGAGATGGCAGATGAGCCCCTACCTGACGCAGAAGAGTGGGCAGGTAGAAAAGGGAAATTAGACCTGCTAGAGCGTTAACTTATCTTTTTGGGATGAGTTTTTGTAAATTTTCTAAATAAACGTTTTCATCGGGTGCCTGACCGTTCCTACTGGCCAACCAAAGACTGTCCGACAAGCATTGCATTATTGCATGCTCGGCCTCATGGAGACTACTTGCATCCGCGGCGACCAAGTTCTCAATTATTTGTGAATAAACCCTGCGAACTCCCTTAGGCCTATCAGACTGCAATTGCTCAACAAGTGCAATATGTAGCCCCATGTGCAAAAAAGGATTGTCCATATTTGTGAAGTCATTCGACTGCTTTGAATCTAATGGATCATTCACTATGGGATCTAAAATTCCATGATACTCAGGGTGCTTTTTGATGACATCAGCAACTATGGTCTCCAAGGGAGTAAGGACTTCAGGCGTAGACATTTTACGCCAAACAGTGTAGAAAAAATTTCTCGTTTCATCTCTCGTCTCTGCAAACATGGTCATTATCTCCCTCGAGGACTGTGTTTCTCGAGATTTTTTTATTGCCTATAGATTCGAAGGAATTCCACAAACTCCAGCGCTAGAGATCACGTGCCAGGCTCATACACTGACTCTTCTTTGGTGTTTTTTCTCGCAACGGCAGCTTTAATAATTGATCGCATTTCTTCCTTCGAACTGCGATCAAAGGTGACGTAAGTTTGCTCAAAAGTATTTTCATACTTTTTTTCTAACCTTTGAAGATGTCGTTCGTAACGTTGCCGCGCTGTTTTTGAGGATAAGGAATTTTTAGCGACATCGCTTTTATCTTTTATTTCTATACAATCGACCGGGCAAACAGGAACGCACAGCCCACAACCAGTGCACCATTTTTCAACAGTTGTATGTACTCGAGCCTTAGCACCGATTATTGCGTCTGTCGGGCACTCAGCTAAACACTTAGTACAACCTATACAGCTCCCCTCATCAATCAACGCAAAGAACCTTTTTGGTACAGGCAATAACACTCGTTCACTAGAGAGAGTTATACCCATTTTCGCAGCTAAGCTAACCCGAGTAGGCTCACCTCCTGGCGGACAAAGGTCGAGTGCGGCATCATCATCGACAATTCCTTGAGCGTAGCCCATACAATTCTGATATCCACACAGCTTGCATTGAGTCTGGGGGAGCAGATCATTAATTTCCTCGATAATTGCCACTGATTCACCCACCAAACAAAATTTTTTTGACTATTTTATCAACATACCAGGTTCAGCACCCTCACTGGGCTCAACCAAAAACACGTCGTTCCCGCCTGATCCAGCCGCTAGTACCATACCTTCGGAAACACCAAAACGCATTTTCCTCGGTGCTAGGTTTGCGACGACTACAACTAACTTTCCGACTAGCGACTCCGGAGAATAGGCCTGTTTAATACCGGCAAAAATTTGGCGTTTTTCGTCGCCTAGGTCAACATGAAGTTTTAACAACTTATCTGCCCCATCCACATGACTGGCTTCTTCAACCAATCCGACACGGAGTTCTACTTTTGAAAAATCTTCAATAGACACAATACCCTCCACGGAATTACTTCCGCTGAGCGTTGGTTGATCATCTTCGTTTTTTACTTCTTCTACCATAGCTTTTATGTTTCCAGATTCAACTCTGCGTATTAGAGGAACAAATCGATTTACACGTCGATTAGCAAGCGACAATATTGTCGAATTCCAACAAAACGGAGCTTCATTAAAAAATTTTTCAATCTCACTTACTATACTAGGTATAACAGGTTTCAAATAAATTGCGATGATACGAAAAAGCACGAGGCCCATCGTAGCTACTTGATGTAACCGTTCGTCTCCATTCGGATCCTTTGCAATCACCCATGGTTTCTCATCATTAATATAACGGTTGGCTAAATCTGCCAGAAGCATGATTTCTCGCATCGCTTTTGCAAACTCACGCGACTCATAAAGATCTCTTATATTTTCCGAAGCCAGTTTAAAGGTCTCCAACAATTCAGGGCTATCCACCTTATTAGATAAAATACCGTCAAAACGTTTCTCTATAAAGCTGGAACAGCGGCTACCAATATTAACAAATTTACCAACTAAATCACTGTTGACTCGTGCTTCAAAATCCTCCCAGCTTAGATCAATATCTTCAATCGCCGGACCTAATTTCGCCGCAAAATAATAGCGTAAATATGCAGGCTCTAAATGTGACAGGTAAGTGCTTGCTTTTACAAAACTACCCCTCGATTTAGACATTTTTTGTCCATTAACTGTGAGAAAACCATGGACAAAAACATTTGTAGGCAAACGATATCCTGCTCCTTCAAGCATCGCAGGCCAAAACAAAGTATGGAAATACATTATGTCTTTACCAATGAAATGATAAAACTCCGCATCAGACTCCTTGTTAAGAAAAGTATTAAAATCTACATCAGAGCGGTCACAAAAATTTTTAAAACTCGCTAGATAGCCTACTGGCGCATCAAGCCATACATAAAAATATTTACCTTTTTCTCCAGGAATTTCGAATCCGAAGTATGGCTCATCGCGCGAGATATCCCAATTCTGTAACCCACTCTCAAACCAATCATCCAGCTTTTTAACAACTCCAGGATGCAAATCAGTTTGTTTTAGCCACTCTTTCAACACGTTCTCAAACTGTCCTAGTTCGAAAAAGATGTGTTCTGAAGTTCTAACTTCCGGAGGTTCCCCAGACAGCGCCGAAATAGGGTCGATCAAATCAGTGGGAGAATACGTGGCACCGCAATTCTCACAACTATCGCCATATTGGTCGGGCTCGCCACATTTAGGACAGGAACCTTTCACAAAACGATCGGGTAAAAACATCTTCTTACTGGAGTCGTATGCCTGTTCTATTGTCTTACGCGACACATAGCCTCCTGCGACTAATTTGGTATATATTTCGCATGATATCTGTCGATTTTCCTCCGAGTGGGTCGAATGGTAGTTATCAAAGCAAACTCCAAATTTCAAGAAATCGCGCTGGTGTTCTTCACTCACCACGCTGACAAGATCTTCTGGGCGTAAGCCTTCCTGCTCTGCTTTAAGCATGATCGGGGTGCCATGCGCATCGTCCGCACAAACAAAAATACACTGATTACCACACATTTTCTGAAAGCGAACCCAAATGTCGCATTGAATATACTCAACTAAGTGGCCTATATGAATAGGTCCGTTAGCGTAGGGTAACGCGCTCGTGACTAAAATATTTCTCTGCTCGCTGTTCATGATAAAAAATCGCACCTTAAAACTTGATGTACCACTATGTCATCCCGCAATTATAGTAGGCGCGAACCATTACCGCTATTAGTGTAAAATGTATCCTCTTTCCCATAGAATATGCACATGGAAAATCTTAAAACAAAAATAGAAGAAAAATTGAGACAAGACACTGACCCGTATCTCGGAACTGATCTAATTAGTGCGGGAGCGCTTTCTACGATAGACATTGATAATGATAGTGTAGTCGTAAAAATCGAGGTTGGATTCCCTATCAAAAGATACGCGATTAGCCTGAAAAATCGCATAGAGCTGCTACTGAAAGAATTAAGTATTGGTTCAATCACTATAGAAGTATCCTCTAAAATTCTCTCTAGAGAGGTTCAGAAGGGTACTAAGCCGTTGAAGGAAGTTAAAAATATTATCGCCGTCGCATCTGGCAAAGGCGGTGTTGGAAAGTCCACTACGACTGCGAACTTGGCGCTCGCTTTACAGCAAGAGGGATCCAACGTCGGTGTCCTTGATGCTGATATTTACGGGCCGAGCCAAACACGAATGCTTGCTACCCAAGGACGTCCCGAAAGT
>Ga0222718_10003689_pt1 | contig 13035 bp, 18 predicted proteins | sample C33_27DmetaG_FD_165045 | JGI IMG/M metagenome (GOLD analysis project Ga0222718, IMG submission 165045) | Estuarine water microbial communities from San Francisco Bay, California, United States - C33_27D | ecosystem: Environmental > Aquatic > Marine > Unclassified | place: USA: California... | reverse complement strand
TCTAGACTGCTCTCGCTCATGTAAATACTTTTAGTATTTTTGATAATATCAACTATATCCATTACACAATCCTATCATATAACATATTTATCCATTCTATATGTGCAGACTCGCAAGGATGAGTAGTATAAAAATCCTGTTTTGTACGTTTTGCCCAATTATACATACCTTCATCATTTATAAATGCGGACATATCTATTTCGCTACGGAGAGTTTTAAGTGTAATATCCATAGCATCATTAAATTCAAACAAACTATTATCTACTTGCATAAATTTATATTTAACATCGTGGTTAAGTAAGTAGTTTTGTAGCATTACAATTTCACACCAACTTGTGTATACTTCCCAATATTCTGTTTCTGCTACATTTTGTATGTAACTACGTGAAAAATCTGCTATCCCTAGTTTTTCAGCACGGTTTCTATTCTCTACTTGGTGTAGTAATACATCATCATTTGCATTGAAAAAATGATCCTCGAAGTTTTGATCATTATAAGTCCAGGGATTTATACTATACCAGGGACTATCTATTTGTCCTGTATCAAAAGTAAATCTAAATTCATAGCGATTAGGAAAACTCCACATAACAATAACATACAAATCTAAATTTTTATACTTGTTTACTGCATTCATAACATTACGTCGAATAGCACTATTACTTGCAGCTGGTTTTGCAACGTTACAAATATTCCAACCCTTGCGTTCTGCAAGTAAGTTTGCCCATGAATGTTCTTGGCTAGGAAGTTCACTTCCATAAGTAAAACTATCTCCGCCTGCAATTAATACTGTCATATTTTAAATATATTATCCTTGTGTGCATTTGCTATCAATTCTCGAGTACGATCACTTTTAAAACCAGTAACCTGTATACTTGGTCTGGGAAAATTACTTGCATTTGCAGTAGCATGTGGTGTGTTCAGCCAATCAAAATCATGTACTTCACCTGCTCGCCAATGGGTATACATGCAATTACCATACATAAAAAATTGTCCTGGTATCCAGTCTTGTAGCATTATTGTTATTCTACATATTTTTTCAGGATCTTCAGGACTTCTATCAGTAAGTGTATCTATATGATAATGGAACATTTGTCCTGTTCTTTGTATATGTGCAACTCTAGATTGATGTATTTTTTTGTCTGGTAATACACTTAAATAATCTATCATTTTGTTTATGATTGGATACTTAGATAAATCATATTTCATACTGCATATATCTACTTTTCCGTATTCATACTTTTCTTCTAATTCATAGTTCTTGAATGTATGTACTGGACTTTTTTTGTTTTCTATACGTGACAGATTAGTCCATTTTTCTAAGTTTGTACTTTCAATGATATCGGTTGTTTCTTCAGACCAATCTGATCCCGAAAATCTTCCTAGTATCTGAAAATAATCACCTTCTTGTTCTGGTTTGTTTATATCAAAATGATAGGAAGATTGTTGTAATTCTTGATTGTTTAATCCAAATTTATTCATAATAAGTACATCCAAATTAACATAGGAACTATTATCGCAAACTGTGGTAAAAAGTTAAGAATAATTGCACGTTCATTCCATTTAAAACCAACATAAATCCACCCACTAGCACCTATCATTTGCAGTATGCTATTCCATGGAGTTACGCCTGCGACATGCAGTATCATAGCAATAAGTATGACCACTGCACTCGCATATTTAACGTAAACTACCGTGCCGCTATTATTTTTGGGCAAGTAATGTATCCTTATACACAGCTTTAATTCCGAATGCTTCGTTATTAAACTTCACAAGTGTACTTAATGCTTCAGGTGTAATCAGTTTCATCAGTGTATCTCTATGAGCATCACCGGCATTGCCAATTAACCATTGATACTTGCCAACTTTCTTTTCTACTGCACTGACACTTTCAGGATTAGTAGCAACTTGTTTTAAAGCAGCAATAAGTTTCGCTTTGTTTGGATTATTTTTACCTACCCAAAGTGCTTTTTGCATACCATCACGGAAACTTTTTACAAGTTTATAGGCAGCATATAAATCACCAGCTGGTGCGGTTCTATTTGCGGCATAGAATAGTTTTTCCATTTGGTATCCTGGATAATTAGGATCATCTGCATGAGTGCCATCTGCTTGTAGTATTCCATGATGAAACCATAATCCTGCAATACCTTTGTCTATACTAGGTTGTACATGTTTTTTAAAAGCTGCAGGGTTTTCTCTTGTGCCATCAAGTTCTCCACGCTTAAATGCTAAACGTCTTTCACCACCTGACATACCCTTTACCCAGTTTACTTTACGTTTGAAACAGTCAATATACTGTTCTGTTGTAAGTCCACTTCCACATTTAAGTAAAGTCATTGCAATACCTTCTGGTATCATTCCACTACCAGCGGCAAATGCAGTTTTTGTAGTTCCACCATATGGGTTGTGATCTTTACGTGAAGCAACAATGATATTTAGATTCATCAGTCCTACACTTTCATAGTCTGCATAGTTGTAATCTACATTTTCATTTAAAAAACTTACACCGTTACCACCATGTGATACCATTATGGTTTTTGGATCATTTTGTAGTTCATTATGAAATTTGTTAAATCCTGGAATGTCTCTAGCACCCGGAATATGTTCAATAATGATCTTTTCGTCTAGATATTTTTCCATTTCAGTGGCAACAATCTGTGCCCACACACTTGTACCGCCTCCTGGCTTTTGTGGTACAATCATTGTATAATCAGCAAGTGCTGATGTTGTGAATCCTAGTACAAATGCTAGGCTTAAAAGTAATTTACGCATAATCGATTTTTCCTTTCTTTATAAAACTATATGCAAAGATAAACACGATACAAGTCATTAATATCATGAATATTGGTCTTGTTATTAAACTATCAACGTCGTACAATGCTAACATCTGTATTGATAGTTTTTCTATTTTGTCTGATAGTATAAAACCTATTAACAGAGCAGGTCTACTGAACTTGTAATATTTGCAAAAAAATCCCAATGCAGAAAATATTGCTAACATTGCTAAGTCCTCCCATCCACCAGTGTACTGCATAGCAGTCCACACTATTAGTGTCAGTAGTATAGGAAAATAATATTTGTATGGTACACTTGTGATATAACTGATTGGTTTTATTAAAAATATACATAAAACAGCAACTAAAATTGTTGCACCTAAAAATCCAAAAGTCATACTGGTGAAAAATTCTGTATCAAGTGCTATATCAGGAGTGCCTAATTCAAAGTTGAGATACATAAACAAACTCATAAGCACTGCAGCAAAACTTGCACCAGGTATACCAAATAGTACTGTAGGTATCATTGAAGTTGCCTTTTGTGCATTGTTTGCACCTTCTGGACCTATAACGCCTTTTATATTGCCATTGCCAAAACGTTCTTTAGGGTTAGCTGCAACTGCTGAACCATATGCCATCCAATCTGCCATTGCACCACCTAGTCCTGGTAGCAGTCCGATAAACGCACCAATGAATCCACCTCGTAATCCTAGCCATCTGTTTTGCCAAACTACTCGCATGCCTTCTAATACTTCGCTTTTGACTATGGTTGCAGTACGAGACTTTGTATACAGTCCATAGACCAATTCAGGTATTGCAAATAATCCTGCAACAACTGGCATAATCTGTATACTGTCTTCTAAGTAGAACCATCCAAGTGTATATCTAGGCTCATTAGTATTTGGATCTACTCCAACCATTCCTAAAAAGATACCTAAGGTGATAGCACATAAACTGCGAAACCAAAAACGTGTGCTAACAAAACCTACAGTTGCTAGTGCTAATACTGTGAATGCCCAAAGCTCTGGTATTCCTAAAATCATTAGTAAATTAGTATACCATGGCAGTAATAAAAATACCAAACAACCCCAAAGTAACCCATTCACAGTTGAAGTAGTTACTGCAGCACTAATTGCATAACTTGCTCTACCCTGTTGTGCTAGTGGAAAACCATCTACCATAGTAGCGGCTGCACTATTAGCACCAGGTATACCTAATAATATTGCAGTAAAGGAGTCACCTGTTGTTGATGCGGCCACAACTGCCATTAAAAATACTACACCTAAATATGGCTCATGTGCAAAGTAACTGATTACACCAAAAAGTGCAACCAAACCAGTGGTTGCTCCTGCAGCAGGAATAATACCAATTAACAATCCATATAGTACGCCAGCCATAAGAGCTGTAATCATTTCAATCATAGAGAATCCACAGTCGCATACATGCGAATGTGCCTTAAAAATTTCCGGGAGTCTACAACTGAACTTCTTTACATTCGAGCGTTAGTTGTAGTATGTTTTTATTTATGTTCTTTCCAGACAGATTCGAATCTTTCTGAAGTACGAGGTAAACGTTCACAGTTTCCCCAAAGTCTTGCAATATAATTATCAACCATTCTATCTACGTCTTTTTGGCTCCAACTATCAGGTATAAGTTGTCCTTTTACTGCAAAGTAAAGTTCATTTGCATCTTTCCATTTTTGTGCATATTCTTTTTCCCAATAAGCACGACCACCGTCCCATAATGTCTTTAAACCAAATCCACATTTTAGTTGATAAATTTGCGATCCATTATCATCGTATTCCCATAATCTATCATCTGGTGATAAACCTACTTGTGTATATTTCTTTTCGAATACTTCCCACTTCATTATTGTTTTGTCCTCCAAACAAAGTACAGTCGATTTTTATGACTGTCTGTACGTAGATCCAATATGTCTACACCTAGTTGATTAGCACAATTCACCACAAAGTTGGCGTCCCAGGGATAGAAACTGATCCAATTGGATTCTGTTTTATCATGTGGCAGTCCTGGATTTGCTCTAAAAAATAGTACTGCTCCTGGATTGCACAAACTCACTGCTTTTTCCAATTCTGCAAATATCTTATCTGTGCTACCAAAATTTATACTACCTAATGCTAACATTGCATCAAATTTTATGTCTGTTTGGTATTCTAATAAACTTACACATAAGTCTGCTTTTGTATTGTAAGGATCAATACCAAATATATTATCTATTTTGCCTTTGAATTCATGATAACCGCATCCAATATCTAAAACATGTCTAGGTTTAAGTTTGTTGATTTCATCTATTAGTGCAGGACCACTGTACTTGTATTTTGACATTTCACCTTGCCAAACATTTGCAAAGTAATGACTAAGAACCTTGTCATCTATTCTATCCACTAGTTGTCCAATGTTTTCATACTCAACATCATCAACTGTTACGTTGAACGTAGCCTGTATTGCCTGACGCATGGTATTTGGATTGCGTAGTAGTTGAGGTGATACATGTATCATCTGTTCTAGTTTATTAAGTATTTTATGATTCATTAGAAAGACGTCCTTTTTCTTCATCAGTGTGTAAATTTATCCACATGTTGTTGTGATATATATTACTTTCGTTTATAGTAAAATCAAATATATCAAGTAATGCTTGGCCTTTTGTGTTTACAACATCTTGTAAACAAATTTGATAATCGGTATATTTTACAAATTCAGGCACTTCATGGATAACCTCGAAACCATTAAATTTAGTTGTTTCTGGTTTTTTTACATATTCAAATTCTTCAATGTTTTTTCCATAATATATCCAAGCATGTTTATTTTTAGCAAGCAACATCTGTGTTTCTATGTCAGTGTATAATAAAATTCTCTTATTGCAGTTCTGTAATATATCTGTCTGTACAGGATTGCAATTAAAAAATAGTTTATTTTTAAAGGTCCGTTTTAGTGTCAAAGAATTGACAGGCCAAATTTCTGTTTCTTTCCATTTGGCTCTATCTTTACTAATATTCCACTGTCTTTTATAAAATATATCATTAATAGATCTAGGGCCGTTGTTTCTATTTTTCATAGTTTGTTCTACTATTAATTTCCATTCTTTATTAATAGTTAACTCTTCCTGCATTTTATCAGATAATTCGAGAATAGTTGCAGGGAGATCACTTATTGCGGGCCAGCTTTCTCCTTTTATATCTTCATATCCTTGATCACTGTCTGTCAAAAAACAATTATAATCTGTTCCTAATAATATATGCCACAACGCAAAAAATCCGCCGCTGGCGCCAAAATAACATAATTGAGCATTCATGGTTGATAAGTGCTTATAAAAATATCACTATGTTTATGATGTTGTGTCCATTGTAACTTATATTTCTGGGCAAAGTCAAGTATAAGTTGATTTTGTTCACATATTCTTTCCCACATAATATCTATATTTTCATACCATTCATAGTTGGGATATGTAATTGTAAAACCGCCTGCTTGTAGCCACCAATCCAAACTGGGTTTGTCTGCTCGGTATATTAGTTGTATCCAAGCATCTGGATATTGATATTGTATGTCTGAGAAATAATATGGCCACTCATGACTCATTAATAATTTAGTTCCTGCACCTGAAAAAGGTGCATATAGGTTGCTTGCAAACAAACTACAATCAAACTCCATTCCTGTACCAAAATAAGCATCTTTATGACCTGAGAATTTATTATGTACATAAACTCTATGTGGTGCTCTGTCTGTTGTATCATAAGCAGGATCTTGTTTAATCTCCTGTGCAATACCACTCCAACGACTGCCTGGTACACCTGTAAAAAATATTAATTCTGGAAGCATAAAATTATTTATCCATAATATGCGTATATAACTAATATAATACAATATATCTTGATTGATGTCTATTTAAATACTGTTAGGAAAGGGAGGCAAAGGTCTTCATGAATCAATTAAAAAATTTGCTTCTCTATAATATTAACAGGAGATAGCAAATAAATGGCTAGAAAAAACCGTAAGCAGAGACACAGACACGAAACTCATGCTGAATACATCAATAACAACGTTCATTACCTACCACAAGCACAAAAACAAAAACAAGTCCATATACATGGTCGCAACCTAAACCAAAAAGATTACATACAAAAACTACTAGATCCAATGCAGACAATAATATTTGCAACAGGACCAGCTGGTACGGGTAAAACAATGTTAGCAGTGCTGGCGGCAGTGAAAGCACTAAAAGAGCAGACTATAGATAGATTAATAATTACTAGACCTGCAGTTGGTGTTGATGATGAAAAACACGGTTTTTTGCCAGGTGATTTGAATGCTAAAATGGAGCCTTGGACAAAGCCTATTTTTGACATTGTAAGAGAATATTATACTGCAAAACAAATACAAACTATGATTACAGAAGGTATAATAGAAGTTAGTCCACTTGCTTATATGCGAGGACGTACATTTAAAAATGCATTTGTGATTGCAGACGAGATGCAAAATGCTACACCTAGTCAAATGAAAATGTTACTTACTCGTATAGGTGATGACAGTAGAATGGTTGTGACAGGAGATATAGGACAAACAGATCGTAAAGAATATGAGAATGGCTTATTGGACTTTCAAAAGTTATATGATGCTTATCTTGACAGTGAATATATATCTGTAAGTAAATTTGATCACGAAGATATTGAAAGACATCCTGCAGTTGCAGAAGTTTTAGATATTTATGGTGATAAATAAGTTTGTTATTATAAAAGGTTCCCGGAGAAGTATAAATGGCTACAGATTATAGATTTGGTATTAGGTGTTGGCAAGACCAGGCTGGTGATGAAGATTCAAAGATTAATGTATACCTAAATGGGACAAAGGTTGTTAGTGAAGCAGTTGTTACTGGCATAAATGGTGAAACTGATTATAATATAATATCTTGGGAATCTACTGGTTTAGGTGATCCTGATTCTAGTACTACTGTTACAATTAAAGTTGAACTAGTAAATAATCTTTATGTTGATGCAAGTACTGACAGGAACGTATATATAAATGGTATAGGTTATATTGATAAAGATCCAGATGGTACATATAAATCATGGAGACTTGCAGGTGATGGTGAAACTCCTGACTTTACAGGAGCCGACTCTTCTGGAAATTCAAAAGCCATCATAATTGAAACTGTAACGGATTTCACTGAAACAAATCACGATCTTTTCACAGGATGGTGGGTTCTTCCTAATACAGTAACTTCTAGTAGTATTGCTGATGGATGGTGGGATACAGTTATTGCTAGTGATTCATTTCATTCAATTGTTTTATGGGGCGATGAAACGGATGGCGTTACAATAACATATGAAATAACTAATTCTGCTCAATATATTGACGGATAATTTTTGGTGCACCAGGAAGGATTCGAACCTCCGACCCTCGGTTTCGTAGACCGATGCTCTATCCAGCTGAGCTACTGGTGCTAATTTTTATTCATAAAGTTCCTTATACTAAGTCTTTATTTACATAATTGTAAATCTCTTTCCAGTTTTTCATTAATGGAAAGTCTTTATCGTGCATGTTAAATCCATGCTCCATAAGCAACGGTTTCAGTCCTTGCTTTGCACCTGCTAAACAATTCTCAGGCTTATCTTCTACCCAAAAGTAACCACTGTCTTTATACTTTGCTAGTGCATCATCTTTATCTGCACCAGTACCTATACAAGTTACAACACTAAATGTATTTTTACCAAAAAGTTTTGCTAGGTTCATTTTTCTTAGTTTCTGTGCATATTTGTTTGTTGACAAACTTGTTATACAATGAAAGTCCCATCCTTCTTCAGCCATCTTTGTAACATATTGTACTGCATCTCTTAGTGGAGGAAGGTAACCAATTGCAGCACTTTCATTAAACTGTTTAATAAGTTTCTTACCTTGTGTTTTATCTACACCGTATCTTTCACCAATGTTGTAAATTAAATTACTATCTTTTACTCTCTTAAATCCAAGTTCTGCCATAAAAATATCAAAAGCATATTCCCAATTACATATTACTCCATCACAATCTACTAATATCGTCTTTTTCATCTTCTCTCCGTTTTCTAACTATATTATTACTATAGCATCTTATTGTAATTTGTCAAGTGCTGTTATGTATTTTTCTTTAGTTTCAAAACCAAATATCCATGTATATCTTGGTGAAGGTGCAAATGCACAATGCCAGTATAAATTATCTTTTCTGCCTATGTGATTTGTTCTAAAGTTCCAGCCTACATTATCATAATAAGTGAAAATTTGGTTAGTTTTATTATCATAGTCTTTATAAAATCCATCTCCCTGTGGACTATAAGACATAAGGATTAAATATAAATCGGGAATGTGAGTATCATGATGCCATCCTACAAATCCTTTAGGATTATATATTGAAGTATAAGCATTATCATAATCGAAAGGCATATTATCAAAAATATATTTGCCATATGGTTGATCACTGAATATATTAGTAACACTATAATATCTTGGATCTGCTCCTTTTATTATATCTTTTATGTATTCATCACTGGTACTTATTTTGGATATCTCATCATAGTCATTTATATCCCAAAAAGGTTGCCTAGGACCAAATCTGGGACCACTAACTAAATTTATTTTCCAATCAATATTTTCCCAATCCTCTAATACACCTAAAATTTTCTTATTTTTTATTTGCATTGCATACCTTGACATAATTTAACACAGTTTCATTGCCTCTATGAAACTTACTCTTCTGATGTCTTTTTACTTTGCCTTTTATTGTACAACTGGTACCCCAATGTTCTGCAGGATGTTTTGTAAAGAAGCAAACTAAGTTGCCATCTATTTCTCCATTTACTACATGACATTGTAAACTTTGTATAAAACTACAATTAAGTACATTTAGTATACCTGTGAAATCTTGATTTACTGCACCTACAAATGTACTGTTAACACTTAAACTTCTTATAGTTTGATCTGTAGCATCTCTTTTGATACTTCTAAAATAGGCTTTAGGTAAACTTGCTACAACACCTATATCTCGCATTGTAACTTCACCAGTGTTAATTACATTGAGAACACGTTGCTCAAACTCATTTATTTTACCACCCAGTGCTTTAAAAGTTAATCCTTTGTAATATGTAATAACTTTATCTGCAAGTTCTGCACAGTCTTCAGCAACAAAATCCACAAATGCCATTCTAAAATCATCTAATAGTCCTAAATGACTCTGTATTATAATTTTATTACTAGCAGGTCCATCTGTAACATATTGTTCGTTATTTTGCTTAAATGCAGCCACTGCATAAGTCATTACAGTTTTAATATCAAAAATAGTATCGAATTTCTTCATCTGCTTGGTCCTCCTAGTTAAATACTCTATACTTACATAATAGCATAGATGAACACATTGTCAACCTATAATTGGAAAAAATTTAGAGAATATACTATAGACCGTATACGTAATAGTACTGTTGATTGGGACCCCTATTGGCATGTTGTGATTGAAGATACACTACATCCTGAACTGTTTGCTCTTGTAGAACAACAATGGCCAGACTTTAGCATTATAGATTACAATAAAAATCCAGACGGTTTCAATCAAAACAGAAAGTACACACCTTTAGAAACTAGAAAAGATTTACCTTTTTGGCAGGATTATTATAAAAACATTATAGATCATCCTGATATAGTAGATGCAGTATATAGTTTAGAAAGTTTAGAAAATAATTGTTCTGGAACAACAAGCAGTTTATGGGAAGATTACAGAGGATATGGTGTAAAAAATCATTATGATGGTTATACTATTAGTGTTGCTTGGCAATCTTATGTATATTGTGATGGTGGCGAACGCTGGGGAACTAGTATAAATGATGAACACGGAAACGAAATAAAAAGGTTTCCTTTTCGACCTAATTTATCCTGGTTAATGAGAGTTGATGCGACTAGTTGGCACAGTTGTGATGAAATAGAATGTGATTTACGTAGAAGTATAATGGTACGTTTTATGTGTAAGAATAGAAGCTAACCTACCATGCCTGTTTAGGATAGTCAAAACCTATAATAGGAAACTTCATTTCTTGTTCAGTAATCCATTTAATAAATTTTGCAATTCTAATAGGTGTAATTTTATCCTTTTCACCTAGTACTATATGTGTACTATTAATTCTATAATTGTTAAGTTCTAAACTTCTGTCTCTTAACATTAATTTACTATTTACGTACTCAGGGTCTCCACCTAAATTATCATACTCATGTGTAGACCCAATATTAAAAACTTCACCTATTTTTACAGATTCAAAGTAATCATTTAAAAGTTTAAGTTGCATACCGTGTTCAATGTAAGCAGTATTAATAAAACAATTGTGTTTACTCATGATATCTTTAATAGAAACTTTAGTCAGGTCATAACCATTACTTTTATAAACAAATGTAGTATTAGGAAATACTTCACGAATACCACTTGCTATGCTACCTTTTCTATCTGGATTGCCAGTACATAGAACCATCCGCTGATTCATTACTATTTTACGCAACTCTTGCATATTCACTTCTACATTTCATTTTACATAGTGTACTACAAGTACCAAGTAATCCTTTTCTTTTTACTTGTTCTTTCCATTCTTCTATAATTTTAAGTGCATCATCTAAGTTGCATTTTCTTATATCCAGTTTTTCTAACCAATAAGGTTCTTTATATAAATCACTTGTATAATATGTTAAAGGATTCCTCATCCAATCACATGGAAGGAAATCTCCATCACTTGTTAGAACTCTAGCTTTATCGCACCTTGGTGATATTTCTATAGGATCATTATCATTATACTTACTTTGATATTCTTCTTTAGTTTCTACGTGTTGATCTTGTGGTCTAAGATCTTCTTCCCCGAATCTATGTGTTTTTTTAGGTACCCATTCCATATTATGGCTTTTAGCAAATGCTTCTATTTGATCTAAATTACTTACATTGAAAGAAAATTTTAAGGTATGAGCTATAAGCTGACATTGTGATTTTTTTAATGTGTTTATACCAACCATTATACTATCCCAATTACAGTTTTTCCTATATTTTTCATTTTCTTTTTGTCCAATACCATCTATAGCAAAAATAACTGAATCGTTAGGGAGCAATATACTTCCTAACTCTTGCCACCATTTTTTGGTTCTGTAACTTCCGTTAGTATGTATATGAAAACTATATTGTCTATACTCCCTAATAAAATCAAATAATTTTGGATAGTAAATAGTATCTCCAAAGTCACCACAAAGTACAAAACTTGTTACAGTCTTTCCTGTTTTACAATCTAAAAAGTTTTTAAGTAAAGTATAATCTAAATCAGTATTAGGTACGGGAGTGTTTGTATATTTTTTCCAAATCGTTCTAGGACATGCTACACAACCTAATGTACATCTTTTTGTAGTTTCAATATGAAGGTGCATAATCTAAAAACTCACATTTATTTTAGAAAAAAACCAAGGATGTATAGGAGCTTCGAAATTAAAATACCAATTTCCGTTGTGATATATCTTTGATCTATACGTTTCTGACTCAGGAAGATTTATACCTAGTTTACGTTGTTGTGTAGCCCAAGGCTCAGGATAGTCAGGAAAAAAAGTACCTAGATGTAGTAAGTTTTCCAAAGGTATTTTTTCAATTAGAATATTTTTAATATTTAATATTTGGTCTTCTATTGTATTTCCATTAACTATAACAGTATCTTTATTAGTTTTTCCATATCTATGTATCCTAATAGTGTTTTCAGTCTGTAATTCTATATCAAACTTATATTCAACAGATTCATTAGTATTATTAAAAACACAAGTTTGTATTTTTTTGTTATTAATGTATATATCTGCTTGAGGAGGTAATTTTACATAGTCAGGTTCTAAAATAATTTGAACACTAGTCATATTTTTATTTATAGTTGACATAATTCTACCAGTGTTGCTGACAAGTTTATTTCTTGATCTGCAACCATTGGAATGTTTCTTAGACCTTTTGCAATAATTAGTATTGCAGCATCCTGTTGTTCTTGTGTCTCTCCCCACAGTTGCAAATTGTCATACATCCATCTAAATAGTTCATCCATTTCTTCTGGACGCACCTGACTACATAACATTTTACGAGCTTCCAATATTTTGCCTTGCTTGAATAAATCAACTACTGCAAGTTTATAATCAGCAGTCGCACTGTCTCCCTCGTTTGGCTTTATAAGTTTACCATCAACAGTATTCATTTGACATAAGTTCAAGCATTTACGTAAGTCAGGAT
>Ga0222718_10003686_pt1 | contig 13044 bp, 17 predicted proteins | sample C33_27DmetaG_FD_165045 | JGI IMG/M metagenome (GOLD analysis project Ga0222718, IMG submission 165045) | Estuarine water microbial communities from San Francisco Bay, California, United States - C33_27D | ecosystem: Environmental > Aquatic > Marine > Unclassified | place: USA: California... | reverse complement strand
GAGTTAAGCGATTGTACCGCCTGAGATTAAGATTGGTGCTGGATTGGCCCCTATGTCGGGGTAGTTAAAGCCTTGGCGAGTTGGTAGACCATTGGCTCCTTTAGTGTCGGAGTCTCCGCTGATGACTGAGTAAGTAACACCACTAGGAGTGACCGCTTCAATATCCGGCTCGTCCCCGTCCTCCTGTACGCTAAATCCTTTAGCCAATGCCAGTCGAGCTGATGGCGTATTAACATAAACATTTGCTCCGTCCTTAGTAACAAACTCCAAGTTGCCATCCGCATCTGCGATGACCATGACGGACTTATATGGATTGTCCGTAACCTTGAATGATTGATTAGGATACGCTCCGATGTGCGGGTTGTCGGTTCCACGAAGTGCGGTGTTGAGCGGGGTGTTTACATCGACTGAGACTTGTCCATTTACGAAACTTGTACCGTCAAACTTAATTACATCTTCGTTCGATGCGGATGTGATTGTAACATCGCTAAGATCGTCAATCGCGTGAGTGTGTGCCGCTGTTGCGTAGTCGGATGCATCAAATGCTTTTACTTGGGCAAGGTTAGTAACCTCGGTGTCCATCAACGCTCCAGCCGCTGTTACATTCGTTGCATCTGTTACATCTGCACTTGCCTCGATACCATCCAACTTTGTTTTATCGCCGTTTACGAATGCACCTTCTGATGGCTGTAACTGGTAGCTACTCAAGTCTTGGTCACCTGTGTTCGTACCACTTAAGTTACCAAGCTTCGTAATGTCAGCAGCTGTAACAAACTTGTTGGTGGTGGAAGTATCGCCGATGTCATCTGCATCCAGGACAACCGCACCGGTTTGCGTGTTTACGCTTTGGACGGGGGCTGTGTTTTTTAGGTTAGCAACTGTTACTTTCTTAGTAGTACCATCAGGTGAACCTGTTGTATCCGATACATCGGTGATCGGTAAAATGTCCCCATCTGCTGGAGTAGCTAGTGGGTCTAATGATGATATGCGTTTATTTGCCATAATTTATTTCCTCTTCTAATCGAATGCTAAAAATTGCCCCGCTTCCACGAGCAGAAAGTCCTCCGCTTCGGATTGGATGACCCCGTCAATGACGGGTCCGCCAATAGGAGGCCCAATGATGCTGTCGGCATCTACTTCCCCGATGGAGAGTCTGAGTCCTAGTTCAGGCATTAGACGCTACCTTTGTAAAGGATGGCGGCTCCGCTGGTTAAAGTAATACTGGTAAAAGGAACATAGATCACCTGGCCTGTTCCGAAAGAGGTACCATCGGCAATTAAGTCTGCCGAGTTATCCATGATACCGGTTAATGCACCAATTACTGATGGTTCGGTGAATTGCACGGCAACAAAACTGCCATTCGTTGCGGAGGTTCCGTTTACATAGACGCATCCATTTGCGCCCATTGAATTCAATATATTGAAACTGGCTAATCCCATTTTTCTAAGTGGTTATGTGGTTGATAAAATTGATACTCCGAAGCTGTAGCTCGGATAAGAATTGATTGTGATTTTGTTCATCGAGTTGAGTCGCTCGACCCGATCAAGTTCGAGTGCCAGGGTTTCCTCGGCCATTTGCTCCTGTTGAACACTCTTTTCTAATTGGCCATCGGCTTTGTAGTAGTCTGCCACACAGGCTAATAATAAATACCGCTCCAGGAAGGCAGGGAGATCCGTTGTGGCATCTCCATAGTCGGATGCCGGTACTTGGTTGCCCACGATGAATACAGAGTCGGCTGAAGAGTCTGCCGATAAAACGATGTATCCATTAATTAATTGAAATTCCAAGAGGATAGCATTGCGATCTGTGAGTGGGTTTTTAGTCCATACCTGGAACACATCCATGAGGTCGGATGCGTTGTCGATTTGCACAGCTTTGTCGGCCACTATGGGGCTTGTTACGGCGGCTACTGATTTCTCGACTACTGTCTGTACATCAGGCCATTTTGCGCGGGTCCATGCTCCTCTAATACGGTCATTTAAACTATTCTTCAGGGCAGTCTCTTCCTGTGAAAGCAAAGAATCGACACCAACCGAAGATTGGAATCGACTCTTGAATGTGCTGTAAGGAACCGTCCTCAATGTTTTACAACTGTTTCAGGGTTGGATTTCTCAAAGTCTTTAGTGAACTCTTTATTTGCCCAGCAACCAGGAGCTTGTTGTTCATGCCGAAGATAGGTCGTCATGTCTGTTACCCGTTTCAAGCGAAAGTTGCCCTTGCTTCCTTCGAGGGATTTGGCGGCTTTGCGTACTTCCTCCTGTCGTTGGGCATAGCCTGCTTTTTCCCGAACTGCGGCTTGTTGGTTTGCTTTGCGAATATAATAAGCGATTTCCTCCTGGGAATTTCCACTTCGCTTACCTCCTTTTACGATGATGTTAAGACTCATATTTTAAAAGAAAAAGGGAGCCAGCCTACCCCTAAGCTGGCTCCCCATTTTATGAACACATGAAACAAACAATTACTACTAATTGATTGAAGATTGATTAAACAATAGAACCAAGTGCGCGTGGATTGCCGACCCGAAGGGTGAGCATCGCCTCACAGAAGGCCCGTTTTCCACCGCCGTTGTCAGGCAGTTCCATAACGGAGATACCTTCCAAGAATTTCAAGGATACGGTGTCATCGTCAGGGATGAGATAAGCACGGTCGGTGTTGACTACGCCAACAGCGGTGTCTGTGCCGGATGGACTGCCATCCACCCTACCAAGAAAAAGGTCCGGCAGGATCGAAATTTCGCCAAAATCGCTAATGTAAGTAAGAACTGATCTGATTAGAGTCTTACCGGATACATCTTGAGTGAACTGGTAGCTTGGGTTGTTGCTAATAGCCGCACGGGTGTAGTCGGTGATTTTGTTCATCACAGCTGGACCACAGAACAACTTAAAACTACTCTTGGCACCGGAAGCGGTGTACACAGATTGGAGAAGCCCACGAAAACCATCTTCAGTCAATGATCCCAAGGAAACACGGGAACCACTTACTGCACGGAATGCTTGTTTAGCACTTGTATCGAAAGTATTTCCAGTCGCACTCGGATTCGAGAATAAACCCAGCCCAGCCATTTTACTAGCTGTTCCTGAAGCACCAGCGATCTGATCATTACTTGAACCGATAGCAGTTTCAATGGAGCGTTTAAGTTGGATCAAAGATTTAGCCTTGGAAGCGGCAAACAAAGATCCACCAGGGGCTACATCGACCATTTCAGCCTGACGGGAGACAGCGAAATAATCGCGAACGGTCTGCACCCGGTTAGCCAATCTAGCACGAGAATCGATAAGATTTTTTGCTGTCGATAAGGTCAAATCAAGACCGTCCTCGACTCCTGCAATATCAGGATTTTCAAGGGAATCGACTAACCATTCGTTAAGAGTCGCTTTAGGAGCGGCAGATTGGGAGAGAGTTGAGTAAAGAGGAGTTTCGGTAGGCTCGACAGTCTTGAGAAGATTCTCAAGGTTCTCTCTTGCACCCTTTGCTCCGTCTACATTATAGGAAGTTGCTAATGCCATTTTGGTATAAGATTTTGAATTTTAATAATTAAATTTTAGTCGCTGAGATATGCGGCTAGATCGTTAGCCGAGAGTGGTCCTTTACGCTTGATACCTTCTTTCTGTTTCTGTTTCCGAGTTTGGGCATTTTCCACCGGTGGTGAGGCGTTGCCTCCGTCAGTAGGTGGTGGACTCTTTGGCTTGATCGCTTTCTTTTTAGGTGCGGTCTTTGCCTTTTGGTCCGACTTAATTGCTTCAATTCCTCGGACGAGGGTTGCCGCAACAAAGTCACCGTTGGGAAGATTTTTTAGGATATGGCCGTACTGGCTTTTAAGTCCTCCGAATAATTCTTTCCGAGCTTCTGCCGATTCATCGTCCTGGTTTAACCAGGGATGTGTGGCGATTGTATCCTGTTGCCATTGAGCTTTTTCCTGTAAGTAGTTCTGCCGTGCTGGAATCTTTTCAGTAAGGTACTCGTCTGCTTGGGTAAGGATATTTCGGATGTCATCATCGCTGTACTCCTTGCCGTCCACTTCGACATAGTCTTTCCCGATATTCTGTAGGGCGAACTTCTTGGCGGCTTGGGCTTCCTTCTGTAACTTTTGCAAGTCCTCAAAGGTCTGAACATTTTCAAGTTCAGGTTGGCCGGTTGCCTGCTCACTAGGTTGGCTGTTGGATTTAAGGGATTCGATCTCGGCTTTAAGTGCATCTGCATTTTCTTCAGCAGACTTAGCCCGTGCAGTTAGTTTATTAACTTGCTTGAGCAGTTTACCTACAGCTTTAGGGGGTTCCTCTTCGGACTCCTCCTCCTCGATCTCTTCATCCTCTTGCTCGGTTTCTTCTTCGGTATCTTCTTCCTCTTCGGAAATAGACTGTGAAAGAACATCTTCTTCCGATGCTTCTGCTTGCTTGGAACTCTCGGTGACTTCCGCTTTAGCCTCATCGTCAGATGCCTGCTGATCACTTTCAACTTGGTCGACAAAGGATGCCGCCAAATCTTCCATGCTCATTGGGCCTTGCGCTTGATTGTCTTCTGCTCCCGTGGATTCAGCCGGAGCCTCGCTAATAACTGTTTCTGCCATAATTTCTCTGCGTTTGAAGAGTTCGCACTCTCTTGTATTGATCTGCGGAGTAAATACACCCCGCCAATGACAATTATATCAGATGAAAATTACGATTTCTCAGGAAATTTTAAATGCGTTCCAGTTATTTAAAAATCTTTCATACTTGGCTTTTGATTTAGCATTGTGAGGGTACAAACTTATGCGAATTGCATTATCTAAATCCATACAGGGTATGATGTACCAAGCATTAACGGGTTGGATATAAGCCGCTAATGTATCGACTTTTGTACAGTCTATTGTCTCTTTTACCTTTTTACCGGATGCCGAGGTAATCATGTACCTTCCCAAGCCCCCATTGTTCCGTTTATCCTCTATTAAAACACCTGTGCCTTTTACCTGTACTCGAAAGGTTCGGCCTGCCGAGTTCATAACAATACAATCCTGTGGCAAGTAGTCGCCAATAGGCGTAAAAACTTCTAAACCATTTTTTAGTGCATCTAGAATAAACTGCTGTTCATAGATGCTACCCGTCCTCTTCATCCCCTAGATCGATTTCACTCTCGAACTCCAGGACTTCTTCTCCGAGCCATTCATTGAGATCGTTCATCGCGATACTCGCCATTTCCATGTCGTCAATGTCGGACTCTTCAAGCCATCGATTTAACAAGGCTCGATGCTCGTTCTTAAATTTCTGATGTGGGGTCTCTGTCATCTTCCTCATTTTCAATGCAACTTATTAGCCTACTTAAACCGGCAATCTCACCCGACAGACGGGCAAGTTTTTGTGGATTATCCACATGGTTATAATCCTGAAAATCAACCAAGCATGAATCTCTTTGCTCTTTGATGAATTTCTTAACAAATTTCCATTCTGTTTGATCGCCCAAACCAGCAATAGCGTCAGATAAATTCATTACATTGAAGTACCAGGCACATTACCAGGTGCGGTCCCTAGTTGACCAATTAGAGCGTTTCTTTGTTGGGCTTGCTGTTGTTCGAGTTGACCAGCATATGTCTGTAGCCTCTTAGCAAAGTTCTCGTCCTCCTGCATCTTCTGTTGGATATCATTTGCTGGAATTTCTTGAGTTCCTTGCAGATATGTCTGCATAAATTGTAAACGAAGTTGAGCATTTGCACCTTGTGGAGCATTGACCACTTGACCACTAAAGATTTTAGCGAGATCCGCAGATGTCTCCTTAATCTCCTTATCGGTTGCCTCTTCAGCAGGTGCAATTAATTGACCGGCAAGGTTTGGATCGATTGCTTCTAAAAACTTACGGAGATACACATCCGATCTGAACGCGCCCTGTCTGTCGTATTGAGCCATAACCTTACCTACGGTATCCAGCTTCTGTAGAACCTTCTCCTCATCCTGGTTCATGCTGTTCCAAGTAATATTAAAGTCATACAACTCGGCAGTTTCATCCAGGATGAGCTGTGCGCCTTGCTCGTTATTAGTCACCCGAAACCAAATCATTGGTCCGCTGTAAGTACGATCCAAACACCATATCCGCTTTAAAACTTCCTTCCATCCACTTAGCCAACAATTTACTAAATGTTGTTTTAAAGCATTTGCTTCCACCGCATCGTCAGGACCAGTCGCCCGACCGGTTATCTTGTCACACAGCCTGCGGATATCCATCTCCACCTGAGTCGATGCTGGTGAGAACCTTGGAGTTTCCATAAATCCAACCTCTCCACGCCTACGCACAGGCAAAAATGCACCTGGCCCTAATCGATCAGGCCGCCTTCCAATTTGAAATTCCACAGGTGGCATGGTTGTCATGCTTGCCGCGTCACGCCTACTATCTAACTCGGTTTTAACAGCCAATTGATAACTCTTCAACAACTCAGGGTATCCCCGAGAGTCCAACAACCGATGGTTTAAATGCTCTCTCGTGATACATACGAACGGATACCGCCCCTCGTCATACCCAACAGGCTCATGGAATCCAGCATCTTCCATTTCCTCAGTCCAACAGGTTTTAGTAACCACGGGGCAATCATCCTCGTCCAGCTCCTTACGATAAGTAGTGATTACTTTAATCAATCCTTCGTAATGCTGGCTTCCATAATTGTTCCCATAGTCATAGGAAATCATGCTGTCGCTATATCGTTCCTCGGAGTAAAAATCCTTAGCTTTCTCAATAGCTTCATCAATCCACTTGGCATCCCAACCCTCATTGACTTTCTGTTTTAAAGCCTCAGGTGTATAGTAATGTAAACAATGGATAGAACGGGCGGACTCCAGGTCGATCACATTGCTGTCCACAATTAATTCACGCCCAAGCTCATAAGCTTTAACCGCCGGACGATTTACCACCATCTTTTCGGTGGGAATTTCAGTCACGCCTGTCTTGCGAAGCTCATTAAGCATCTTTTTGACCCGTCTCTTCTTCAGTTTTGGGAACATCGGATAGAACATTTCCTCGACTCCCTCCTTCATCTCGGGATCTTCAATCGCCATTGCCAGTTCGGGCGATTGCTGGGCAATTTCCTCCAAACTTATTGGTTCAAACTTCCGAGTCTTTTCCTGCTTCCAGTAAGTCCCATAAAAAGTAAGTCCATTCTGCAATAAATAATTCGCTCCGATGGCTGACTCCCTCATCAGTTCATCCATCGTACCCATACGCCACTTCAAAAATTCACTCACCAGCTTGGCAGATGCTATGTCACCGCTCTCCACAGGCGCGGCCACCAGGTTGGCCTGTGAGAGGGCCTGCGTGAGAGTCGCGACATCCCCATCGATTAATGGATTTATAACATTAGGGTCTAAGTCAGAGCTACCGTCCCAGGGAAATGCCTCGGGTCCACTCTTCTTGCCATCACCACTCTTTCCCGCCCACTCATTAAAGCGAACCTCCCGTGCATCTTCTGCCTTGTCCATCCACCAAGATAGATTTGCCTTAGCTCGTTCAAAATCCTCCTTTAGCCCATCAACATCGGGCTTTTCCTCAAATATCTGTACTTCTGTTTCCATTTTAACCTTTCAAGTTTAACATTTTATTTCTTAATTTTCTCACAGCCCTGTTCTGTATGCGATCAATGGTGTCTTTTCCGACTCCCACAAAGTCCGCAATCTCCTCCAAAGTCATAGGTTGGGGGTCATTGCCTTGCCTTATTGATTCCAAGCCCTGTTCAACGACCAACTCTCGGAGCATCAAATCGATCCTCCTGTCCTTTTCTTCCACGCTTTCACACCAATCGGTACAACTCTTCATTGCCTTCCACCTTCTTGACGATGATTTGACTCTTGGGCGGGTGATTGTCCTGTGGCCTCTTAACGCACACACCAATCTCATCCCGATCTTCAAAGTATATACGCATTAATCGAGGATTTGGGACCATCGATAATACCCGAGCCTTCTCATACCTCGGTTTTTCCTCCTTAATCACAGGTGGAGCCTCCTTTGCCACTTCCTCCTTGTAGACCTTCTGTACAGTTGCCCGACTAAAGCCAACAGCCTTAGCGATTTTAGGCCAAGTCTCCCCAGCCTGCCTTAATAATACGATCTGATTACGATGCCCAGGCATCACCTTATTACTCATATCAATAACTCCCCCCTCCTGTTGTTAAAAAACTGTCCTCATCATGGTACTCGAAATTCCCGATGGAAAAATAACGGCAGACATCAACAAAATCTTTAGGGGCAGACTTTAAATCCCCAGGTATATATGCCTGCATACAGCTAATCAGATTTTGACACTCATCCGAGAACATCAATCTAGGCTTGTTATCCAAATCCATTGGCTTGTCCCGATCCCATGCCAGTAAATTGTTGATTGCCTGCAAGCCCGTCTCGATGTCCAAAGTCTCAGCAGGTTCAACGATGATATCTTCATCCGATAAATCATCTATGATATTAGAACTACCTTCAGACTTCTGATAACTTGCCGCTCCTAACCTTGGGTCGATGATTCGTACAACCTCATTATCCCCACAAATCTTTTCCATCCTCCTAATCTCATCCGCATAATCCTTCAATCCATACCCATTCGGTTGGGCGGCCTCACCGGCTGTCATCTTGTCCTTAGTCAGATCAATCCATCCACCCCATGTATCAAAGTCAGGGAACTCTTTAACCGCCCAGGCGACCCCATGAGGATCGATTGCAAATAATACCATCGTCCAAGGCTTTGCTCCCGCAGGGTCAATGCTCAGAACGAAATTGGCATCCTCAAAATCGGGCAACTTTTCTGCCTGTACGAAGTTTTTATCCGTGAGATTTGGAAATATTGCCCGACTTTGACGAACAGGCACTCCATACGCCCGGCAAAGAATTGTTTCCCTCTTTTCCCCCTCCAATTGGTTCTTCATTGCCTCCCATCCGCCAAACGGGTTAGCCGCTGTATGAAAATAGACCACCGAGCTGGCTTTGCGGATGGGCTGTTGGACGAGGGGGACCTCTTCGCCGTCTAATAAATCAGCTTTTGCCGATTCAACCGTCCTGGCTCCTGTTAGCATCGATTTGACCACGCTGTTCCAACCATCTACGGCGGTGAAGGATATTATGCCTTTGGAGTTTCTTGTGACTGTCCTAAATCGAAGTGTATTTACCCAAGACATGGGTACGAGTTCATCTGCCCAGTAGCCAATATTATGTGTGCCATTAACAGGGTCTTGCGGTGAACCGATCTCTCCACCTTCGATAGTAGAAATGTCCTGACTCCAATTACGGAAAATACACTCGGACCGATTAGGCAAAGTAAACTTAGCCGCAGTAAAGCCATTACGAAGTGAATACATGACATATCCTACTTTACCCCGACCTAGTGTCTTTAACTCTTTAGGTAATGCATTAAATACAAGTTTCTGCTGAAATTGGATCGAATTTGCCGAGGTTTCCGTTAAGCACCATATAATAGTACCTGGATTCTCAACTAGGGATTGGACTACCCTTCGAGCGCAAAAGTGGCTCTTGGAACTCCGGTTGCCTCCCATAATGAGAATCTCTTGGTGCTTCCTTAACTGCTCATCCGCTCGTTTCCATATATCCAACTCAAATCCATGCCTGTAAGGATCATCTTTCTCATCTTTAATGGCCTGTTCCCGCTTCTCCCAATAGGCGAGGATCTTCTCAGGCGACATCCTCAGCATCTCCGATTTGCTGAGAGGCGGGATGGCGGGATGCGGTGACCAGTTCAGAGGCATGGCTAATGATAACAGATTATCGATAGTAGGTCACCTCGGGTGGGGCAATTTGTCAGAATTTTTTTATGAGCCTCTATCGGTCGGCGGTGATCGGGGGGCAGATTCTCAGACCCCCCTCCCCCCCTCCTGGAGCCTAAATTTTTATGTGATTTAGGACATAGCGTACAATATATTATATTTGTGCATCATTTTATAGCCTACAGGACATAAAGTGGTTCGTGATATAATGATTATGTCTAATTAGACTTGCATCGAACCTTATTGAGAATACTTTCTCAAATTACTACACCGATTGATTTATGCCCACGACAAGACCTAGGAAAGTTGGATACGCTGAGAACCTCCCAGCTAACCTCAAGACAGAAGATGTCTGCCCTGCTATCTTCACCGGCCAACAGCTATTCGATCAGAGGCCAAAGGATTATGCCCAGGTCGTTCAGATGTTAGCTCAAGGGGCAACGATCAAACAAATCTGTAAGTCTTGTAAGGTTTCACCTCATACTGTCTCTATCGTTCGATCAAGGGAACAGGAGACGCTGAAGGACTCTAAAAAGCATTTGAGGGCCTTAATTGGTACTGCGACTCATCTTGCTGTGGAAAGCCTTATAACGAAACTACAAGACGATGAAATCCCATCAGGAGTCCTTCCAATCGCTACAGGCATCCTAATCGATAAGCATCGCCAGTACGAAGGTGAGCCGACTCAAACCATAGAGGTGAAGAAATCTTTATCCCTCGATGAGATCCGAGCCGAGCTGAAGAATCTGAAAGATGAAGAGGTTATCGAAGCTGAGGTAACGGATGTCGAACCTTCAGCATGAATGGCGTTGGATAATCGCCCTGGCGTTTTTCTTTTTAGAGCGTGAACTAATACTTGATACTTGCTTTGCAGTTATTGAAGTTATTATCCGCCTGACCGCCAATCCTTAGATTGCCAGCCTACCTGGTTGGCTGTGTCAGTAGCTCTACCTGGTTGGCTGTGTCAGAATCCTTAGCTGTACCTAATAGGCTGTGTCAGGAGTTTACTTGGTTGGCTGTGTAATCTGCATTAAGGTATACTTACGAGCATAGCCTTTAAATCCCCGTAGAGCACCCTAGGGATCCTTTGGCATATCAGCGAGTCTTCTGACTCATTCTTACGATCCTAACCCTTCCTACGGGCATTCTCTTCAATCGATGTACTCCTAAGCCTGGTAATACTTTCAAATCTTTTTCGATAATAATCTGAGAAGGTGGTCGAGCTTGTAGGCTATTGTATCGTAGTACCCTCTTCCCTTTACCCCGGCCGACAGGCAGGAGGGGTGGTGGGTGTGAGCGGTAGGTATTGCGAAGCAATAGCTAATGGCCGACTTTGGAGGCCATAGCTTACCCTGCCAGGGAAGAGGGTTCTACTATAGCCTGTTTTGACCACCACCCTCCTCCTTTATATATAAGGGGGAAGGGGGTGGTGGTTCTAGAGGGTAATCGTGACATATTTACTCGGTATAGGAATAAATGTTTCCGTAACCATTTTCGGTGATATGTACACTTATATTATCCTTACAAAGTTGCATTATTGTATTCATTTTCTTCTCCCCGATACTCTCATCTGTCTTCTCTTGGAGCTTTTTTCTGAGGTTTTCAAGTCCATCAACGGAGTTATCTTTTAGTATATCGATTAGGGCGGTGGATAGTTTTTTGTTTAACATTAATCTTTTACTCTCTTTTGCCTGTCCTGGCTTTCTTAATTTTGGTTCGAGGTCGGGCTTATGGATAAAGTTTGGCCATGAAAATTCAACCACTTGTGGGTCGGGGGTTGGAAAGTCTCGGAGGGTTGCCTCGAGGACGAGGTGATATTCTTCCTCGTGGGGTGTTAGGGTGAGGATAGCATCGGGGTCACGGGCAAATACGCCTGACCCGCTTGCCCGGTCGATATGGTCCGTGTCAGACTTGTTTCCTTTAGAGAAGTGGTGGGCATAGACGAATGAACAGTCGAGGCGTTCGGAGAATTGTTCCATGCGGTTGACCACTTCGGAGATTGCACCGGCATCGTTCTCATCTGCACCTGTGGCGAGCTTGTAGAATGGATCGACTATTACCATGTCTGGCTGGTAGTTCTCGAGGTCCTCGATGTAGTGGACGAGGTCTTCGAGGGATCGGGATTGTCCTCGTAGGCCACAATATAGGAAGTTTTGGGTGGTTGGGAGGTAGGCGGGATTGAGGCGAACCATCTCGGCAATCCGCTTGGCGGCCATGCGGGGTTTTAGCTCAAAGTCGAGGTAGATGACTTTCGATCCATGCTTGTGTGTATTGTGTCCTAACCAGGGCTGTCCATTGGCAACGGCTAGTCCGAGGTGGAGGAGGGATAGGGTTTTACCTGCCTTGGAGGAGCCGGAGATGATCATCTTAGAACCTTTATATAATACACCCTCGATTATTTGATTGGGCATGGTGGATGGGTCTTTATCGATGCTCATCATTTGAGAGAGCGATAAAAACTTGGGTGCTGGTAGTGGATCTTCGATTGCTATGGAATATGCAGTCGGAGGAGAATCCTGCTGGGTGTGTGTATTCTCGGAAGAATAATCAATCTTTCCTTTTTGGGAGAGGTATCGATCAACCTCGTCAATATCTGCAATCGCCTCGGGGGTTAAGTAGTCTTCTTTTTTAGCCATGTGTATGTTTGAATGTTAATGTTTATGTTTTACTAATATTATAAAGTCGGGCTTGCCCTCGCCTTCCTCTCGAACGATGAGTACGAGGTTTTTCTCATTCATTCGGGAGGCAAAGTTCATGGCATCTACCTCGGGAACCCCTAAACTAATAAACCGTCTTGCGATGGTTTTTTGCAGAAAGAGTTTGTGAATCATTTATCCTTTTTTTGAAGAAGAACTAATCCTTCCAGTAGATGATCGGCTGGGCGGTTGGCAGGTTGGCCTCTTTGCGGCGGGTTCCCCAGGGTAGTCGGCAAAGTTGGTTCATTAATTTAAATCGTGGATCTCCACCGAGTTTTTGGGACAGCTCGAGGAAGGATGCTTTATTGCCTGGGGACCAATGGAACCAAGCGTGTAGAGACTTCCCTCCTGAGTTTACGATCATTTTTAATTCTGCCTCTGTTTCGAGGCGCTTGATCAGGCCGAGCTGTTGCTCGAAGGAGAGGGATGGATCGTCTGTCTCGTGGAGGAGATATTTTCGTCCAAACACTTGTGCCTCTGATCGGTTAGGCGCATCGGCGGGAAAGGTATTATATGTGGTGAACTGGTAGTCGGCTAGGTCGGGCATAGCGATTGCCTGGGCGATGGTCATGGGTACTGATCGCTCGGCTACAGCCCGCTGGACAAAGATTGATTCGTCAAGATGGAAG
>Ga0222718_10003685_pt1 | contig 13047 bp, 20 predicted proteins | sample C33_27DmetaG_FD_165045 | JGI IMG/M metagenome (GOLD analysis project Ga0222718, IMG submission 165045) | Estuarine water microbial communities from San Francisco Bay, California, United States - C33_27D | ecosystem: Environmental > Aquatic > Marine > Unclassified | place: USA: California... | reverse complement strand
GTCCAGACCGGAGAGATATACAAGAACAGCCACGGGTTGACGGCGCCATGGCATTCAATCCCGTTCACGGCAACCAATGATTAGGAAATTATACAGACTACCAGAGGAGACAGCCAGGCACAGACAAATGAAGCAGTTGTGCCTTGACTACTTCACCCACTATGACAAACTGATGAAGCACCCCAGCAAGACCAACGCCGCCAGGGCCAGGAAGGCCTGTGTGCTGTTGAAACGAGTGGCACACGCCAGGGGGGTTGAACTGTTGGACCTATACGCTCCGTCAAGGAACGAGGGCAGACCCGAGAAGTTCCCAACCAAGCACAGGATAAAGGAGGATCACGATGGACAAGAAAAAGAAGAAGAACAAAGGATCTAAGTCTGGCAGAAGAAAACCCAGTGGCAGACGTAGGTAAGGACATTGAGAAGTGGATCAGACAGGTTGTTGCTAAAACTCATAAGGCGAGTGGAGCGGCAATCTGTCCGTTTGCGAAAAGAACACTCGAGGATCGCAAGATACAGATCACGCCTGCGAAGACAGATGTGCTGGATCAGATTGATCAGTGTTGCGGTCTTTTTGTTAGCCTTGGCCTGGACATTGTCATCCTATATTTCACTGACGAGATAACTGAAGGCCAGTTGTCCCGCATCTGTAGGCGGGCACACAAGAACAATCCCGATTACGCCATAATGTATGACCACCCAGACAACGATGGACTACATAAGGGTGTGTCATTCAGTTATGGCCGACGGCCATTGCTGATGATACAGGATATGGCGAAACTGAAACAAGCACAACACAAACTCAAACAGTCTGGATACTATGAAAAATGGTCTATAGACTCATTTGATCAGTTTTACTAATAAATATCAACACATTGTGGTATATCCTGCCACGCACAACAAAAGGAGGACTACGATGAGTCAAGAACAAACATCGCCAGACGTTCAGACAGCCACTGGGGCCAATGAAACAGTCTCTAACACGATCCAGGACACAGCGGACAATCAACCCGCGAAAGTCTACACCCAGGCAGAACTTGATGCCGTGGCGGCTGAAGTAAGAAGAAAATCAGAAGCCAAACTAGCAAGGAAGTTCGAAGGCGTGGACGTTGAGAAATACCAGACTCTTGTGCAGAAGGAGGAGGAATTGAAGATCTCCCAAGCAAAAGAGAAGTCAGAGTTTGAGAAACTGTTGAAGGAGAACGCAGAGAAGTTCAATTCAAAGATTTCAACACTGACATCTGAACTGACAAAGATCAAGGTGGATGGTGCATTGATAAATGCCGCATCAACCAAGAAAGCGGTGAACCCAGAACAGGTCGCGAGACTGGTTAGGGAGAACATCAAGATGTCAGACACAGGTGAGGTTGAGGTCATTGATCCCAAGACGGGTCAGACTAGATACACTGACAATGGTGATCCCTTGACGGTAGATGGGTTGGTAGGAGAATTTCTTCAATCAAATCCACACTTCGTTTCAGCGGGACAACCGGGAGGTGGTTCTAAATCAAACACTGGCACTCAAGGTGTTTCCCAAGTTGATGTTAATAAACTGGACATGACAAATCCAGAACACAGGAAGGTCTACGCCGAGTATCGCAAGAAACAAGGCTTCTAGGTCTTCTAAATTAACAACTAAAAGGAGATTAGCAAAATGGCTAATGAATCAACTACTACAAGTTTGAATGATCTGATAGCACCCATCGTGCAAGAAGCGATGTTCGTTGCGTCAGAGACTTCAATCATGCCTGGTCTTGTGAAACAATTCACAGTTCCAGCAAACGCAGGTAAGGTATTACAAGTGCCTCTATACCCTGTGCAAACAATCGCCACAGACGCTGGTGAGAACTCAGACCTATCAAACACTGAGATCTCAACTGGTGTTGCGAACATCACATTGACTGAAGCAGGTATCATGACTACACTGACTGACATGGCTAGAAACCATTCAGTATCAAATGTTGTTGCTGACCTAGGTAAGTTATTTGGTGAAGCGATCGCGAAAAGACACGACAGAGCTCTAACTGGCCTGTTCTCATCTTTCACATCACAAATCGGTGCGGATGGTGACGAGCTAGAAGTTAAAGACCTGTTCGAAGCATACGCAACATTGAAAGCGAATGCGGTTCCAGGACCATACTTCGGCGTGTTCAATCCAAAAGCCATCTACAACATCAAGAAAACATTGACTAACACTTTCGTTAATCCAAATGCTTCTACTGTTGTTAACCAAGCGATGAGCGAAGGTTATGTTGGCAGAATAGCCGGCATTGACATCTTTGAAAGCTCAAACGTTGTTGAAGATTCAGCGACAGGCGTGACCAACGGTATCTTCTCAAGAGATGCATTAGGTCTTGCAGTTGCTCAAAACATCAACATCGAGACTCAAAGAGATGCTTCACTAAGAGCTGAAGAAGTTGTTGCTTCTACAAGATACGGTGTATCTGTATTACACAACTCTTACGGTATCAAAGTGTTAGGAGACAACCAAATCAACTAATTGATTTGATCTCTCCAGACTCAAGAAAGGCCCAGTTGGTTTCCCCTTGCTGGGCCTTTTTTTACGACTATGATAATATGGTTCAATGGTCCATCACAGCGATCACTGGCACTCACACTGCCAAGGCAGGACGCGGAGATAGGCTGTAATCACATACAAACGATCAGGCCCGTGGACGCCGTTTGTGCGTTCGACATCGAAGTTGTCAAACAACTCAAGATCACGACCAACACCAGATACTACACCAGGGCCGACGCCAGGATAGACGGATGGCGATTGGTTGATAATCACATAGTGAGCGGTGCCAACTCCGGCATACTGGCCTGCTGGGTGGCCGTGAATGAATTCAACTATGAAGGTGACATCTACATCATAGGTTGCGACTGGGGACTCACAGACCACAGCAGTTTCGATCACATATACGGTAAGGGAGCCACCAGGAAATACACCAACCATGGCAAGAAGAAGATGCAGAGCATATTCAAGCACCATTCCGTGTGGGTGGTCAATGATCAAACACCTGACGTGCCATTGCCCGTTATCTCGGAAAAACAATTCATTGAAAAGATCCAATAAATAACTCTATCGCAAGGAAGGACCTTGTAGAACGAAAAGAAGGACTTTTGACCATGGCACAATTCGCTACCGACACAGACCTATTGGAATACGTTCCCGACATCAAGAAATATGGGATACAGGAATTCCTAACAGAACACCAAAAGACATACGATGACATCATCAGACTACTCAACGTAAGATGGTGGCCCACCACAGGATTCGCCAGATATGACGTATCCGTGCTAGGAGGTAGCCCAAAACTATCACCCAGCAGGCTGAACTCTGACCAGTTCACAAGGGCCGCGGTTTATCACGTGTTGGCCTACTACATCTATCCAAAACTTTCAACATTTGAACCCGACGGCGATGCCTTCAGGGAGCAGATGACTTTCTACAAGAACAAATTCGATGAAGAGTTTGACCTTATATTGAAGGACGGGGTCCACTATGACCTGGATAGCTCGGGCTCATACACAGACAGTGAGAAACAATCATTTTACAAGGGTAGGTTGATCAGATAATGTCAGCGAGAGAGAACATAGCAATCAACATACAGGAACAGTTGGAGAACATGACCAACCCGGCGCCAGGCAAGGTGTCTAGGGTTTTCTTTGATGTGCAGAAACTGGCGATCACGCAGTTCCCGGCCATACTGGTGGTCACATCCAACGAGACAAGAGAGGACATATCAACCGACCTACGTCAGGGCAGGATAACCTACGAGCTGAGATGCTACGTGAGGGGCACTGAAGTTGACACACTCAGGAACGAGCTGGTCGAGAGGATTGAAGAGACTTTGGAACTGTCCAGGGACAGGGACATCGAGTTGGCCACGGCCAACATACACAACGTGACCACACGTGTGGTCAACGTGGAGGTCATCGAGCGAGAACTGCCACTGGGAGAAGTGATAGTGTTCGTTGACGTGATCTACAGATACAGGAAAGGAGTTCTATAATGGCTACATTAATGTATAAAGGCAAGAATTCAATGATGGTGCGGGGCAAAGACGTCCAGGCACGATTGGATGCGGGTTGGACTTTTGAACCCGCTAAAACCAAAATCACCTTGAGACCCAAGAGGACCAAAAGGACCAATTGGCAACCAGAGGTGGAACAACAACAAGATCTCACAGGTCCTGAAGATCTTACAACAATAGAGGAGCAATAAAATGCCAACAAATACAGGAGCATACACTGGAGAGTCAGGCGTTGTTAAATTCTCAGACGACGGCTCAGCGGTAGTGGCAGTGGCGAGTGTTAGGTCTTTCACCATAGACCAAGAGACACAGGCTATTGAATCTACTGTTATGGGATCGTCAGGAAGACAATACCTAGCAGGCCTAACTCAGTTCAGTGGAACGATGGACATATTCTTTAGGGATGATGATGATGGGGCGAACTCATTATTCACGTCAATAGGGAACAACCCAGCGGCGATTGAACTATACCCATCAGGTGAGACCACAGGTGTCAAACTTGAAGGAAACGTGATCGTCACAGGTCATTCAATCACATCAAACTTTGATGGAATGGTTGAAGCGAGTGTGACTTTCCAAGGAAGTGGAGTATTGACTAAGACTGACTTATAATGTTGAACGTCAAGATCCAATTTAACGGCAATAAGGTAGCGACTGATCTTAATAGGGAATTGGATCAAATCGTTCGCCTGATATCCCAGGATTACCTTGACACGGTCAAGGTGAAGACACCAGTTCGTTCTGGTCGTGCTAGAAAAGGCTGGAGACTGAACAAGAAGAGGAAACTCAACTACGAGGTCACCAACCGCGTGCCATACATAGGCCGCCTAGACGAGGGATATTCACAACAAGCACCGCGTGGTATGACACGACCAGCCGCACGGGAAGTGCTCAATAGGGCAAGAAGGAGAATAAGATAATGTCAGTAATGGACAACATATCTAAACACTACCAATCAGCGATCGGTGGTGACATGGAGAGCTATCATTGTGATGAGTGGAACACGGATATCTACTTCAGGAAAACTTATCCACTCAAGGACGAGGCCAAGATCCTTGAACTGCAGTCGCAGGGCAAGACGGTCGAGGCACTGGTCGAGAGCATAGTGGCCAAGGCGAGGACCAAGGATGGTAAACGCATGTTCCACGATGCGGACAAGGTTAAACTGATGAACGAGGCAGATCCACAGACAGTGGTCAAAGTGGCCTCCGCCATCAACAACGCAAGGATAACCGCCACACAGGAATCTGCCGCAAAGGAATAGATTCCAGTGTTGAGTTGAGATTTGTGATGATGCTGGCCGACAGGCTCAAGAAGAGCGTGGAGGAGATATTGCAGATGTCAACACTGGAGTATGAACTCTGGCTTGGTTATTATTTGTTTGAGAACAAGGAAATGAGGAAGACCATGAACAAGCAGAAGCAACAACCAAAGGTTAGAAGATAATGGCCCAGGGCAAACTCTTACTGGACATAGCGGTAAGGAACCAGCAGGCGCTGGGCAAGGTCAATTCACAACTGACCCAACTGCAAGGTAGCAGTATAAAACTGTCAACCTTGTTGAAAGGGGCCGCGGGTGGATTGGCCGCCATTGGTGCCACGCGAGTCATAGGTAGCATCATATCAACCACGGCCAGGTTTGAAGATCTCAATGACGCCCTGGCGTCAGTGACGGGATCAGCCCAGGCGGGTGCGGAGGCGTTCGACTTCGTCAGTAATTTCGCCACCAAGACGCAGTTTGGCGTTGAGGACCTCACAACCACATTCATAAAATTAAAAGCATCAGGCATAGAGCCCACAGAGGACCTACTGACCCTGTTCACGGACACGGCGGCGGTCACGACGGACCAATTGGGATCACTGCAGGCCATCACTGACCTATTCGCGAGGACCACTTCGGGTGGACTTGGACTGGAAGAACTCAACAGGTTGGCTGACAGGGGTGTTCCGGTATTCAGGATCCTCGAAGAACAACTGGGCATCACAAGGTTAGAGATATCAGAGGTCGGCAAGACCGCTGAGGGATCAAAGAAGATCCTCAACGCACTATCAACAGGATTGAGACAGGACTTCGGTGGTGCCACTGCCAAGGTGGTAGATAACCTTTCAACACAATTTTCCAATTTAAACATAGCACTGAAGAATTCGGCCAACGAGTTCGGACAGGGTCTTTTACCGGTGTTGAAAGAGAGCACCGCAGACCTAACAGAATTCATAGAGAACAATGATGAGACCATAGCCGCACTGGGCAGACTGGGTGGCGTGATCCTGAAAGGTGTGGTGGATCTGTTCATCTCACTGGCCAAGGCACTAGGTGCCATAGTGATCGGTGGTGAGAAACTGATCGGATTCTTCGAGGAGGCCGCAAAGAGCACTGACCACATACACGACGACTTCAGTATGTTGAATTCAGACTTCGACACGATGGGCTTCCATCTGGCGGGCATCAGCACTGGCGCCAAACAGGTCATCAAACCACTGGGTGACATGCAGATCGAGGCCAGCGAGCTGGGCGAGAGCGTATCAGAGGTCGCGGAGAACATGGCCAACTACAATGACGCCCTGCATGAATATGATGACATAGGACCAACAGTAGCAGAGGCATTGAAAAATCAGGCCAATGAGGCCGCGGCCGTCAACAGAGAAACGGCCATAATGAACAGGACGTATCCAAAGACCACCCAAGCGGTCAAGATGGCCAACCAGGCAATGGAGGCCTATCAGGAACACCTAGAACAGATGTTGAAGAACTACAGCTCAGCGGTCATCGTGTCTGACACACTGATATCAATGACACAGGCGTTCGCCACAACGGCGGAGTCAGCCCTCACTGACGTGGTGATGGGCACGAAGACACTACAGGAGGCACTGGGAGAGGTGGGACAGGCCATACTGCGAGAACTGGTCGGCGGCATAATAAGACTATTGGTGGTTGGACCACTGCTCAAGAAGATAGCGGAGATATTCGGCATCGACATGGTTGATGGGGTCAACAAGCAAGTGGACGCACAGAAGAGATTGAACAGGGAACTGAAGACGGAGATAGCACTGAGGACTGTGCTGGCGTTCTTTGGCGGTGGCGGTGGTTTTGGAATCCCGTTCCTGGCCAACGGTGGTAGGGCTCCTGCCAACCAACCAGTTGTGGTTGGTGAGCGTGGACCTGAACTGTTCGTGCCCAACACAGCGGGCGAGGTGATATCAAACAGCGAGATGACGTCAATGGGTGGCGGTGGTTCCGGTGGTGGTGGCGACAACATCAACGTGACCTTCAACATCAACACCATCGACGCCACTGATTTCAACGAATTATTAACAACCAGGCAAGACCTGATCATAGGATTGATCAACAGGGGTCTCGCCGAACGAGGCAAAAGGAGTCTGACAGCATAATGAGTGGCACGTTTCCAATATCAGCGGGTTTCCAGACACTGGATTTCCAATCAAACACCAACAGCCGGGTGACAGTGAGCGTCTCTGGCAGGACACAGCGGATCAAGACCGGGGCTCAGTATTGGAGCTTCAAGCTCAAGAGCCCACCAATGGCCCGCGATGACATGATGGCGGACTTCGCCTTCATCGTGCAACAGGATGGACAGGTGGGGTCATTCACCATAGTGCCACCGACCATCAGTTCAACCAGGGGCACGGCCTCGGGCACACTGACCAATGACGCCACGGTGGCGGCCGGACAGAGTTCGTGCCAGACCGATGGCGCGACAGGCACCCTGAAGAAGGGTGATCTGATCAAGTTCTCAAACCACGACAAGGTATACATGATCACGGAGGACGTGACCATATCGGGCACCAACGATGCGATAAGTTTCTATCCACCTTTGGTCACTGGGATAACCAACAGCACCACAATAACATACAACGACGTGCCCTTGAAGGTGTATTTCGACAGGGACGAGCAGAAGTTCGAGACACAGACGGATGGCACCTTCAGATACGAGATAATGATGAATGAGGAGATATAATGGCCAGGGATCTTGCCAGTTCACTACAGACCAAGTTGGCCGCGAGGGCGGTGTTCGCCGCGGACCTGATAGAACTGCACTTGGCGACACCACTGTATTTCACATCCACCAACATTGACATAGACTACGACAGCGCCACGGCACCAGATTCGGGCACCAACACATACCTGGCACAGGGGCAGTTCCTCAATTTCGGGAACATCACGGAGAGCTCAGACATCAGGGTGGGACAGCTGGACATGACGTTCACGGCCGTTGACACCACCACCGTTGCACTGTTGATCAACAACGAATACATGAACAAGCGTGTGGTGATCTACCGTGCGGTGTTGGCCAGTGATTACAGTTTCACATCAGATGACGTGTTCACCGTTTTCGATGGCACCATAATGGGCTACAGCATACAAGAGACGACCGAGACCGCCACGGTCACGATAACCGTGGCATCACAGTTCGCTGACTTCGAGAGGACCAACGGCAGGAAGACCAATCCCGCATCACAGCAGGTGCACTTCCCGTCAGACAAGGGCATGGACTTCTCCGCACAGATAGTCAAGGACCTAAAATGGGGGAGATCATAATGAACGTGGTGTTCCGAGACTTCAACAAGCGTGACTTCACCGAATTCCAGAGTCTGGCCTACCGTGCCATCTTCGAGCGAGGATTCGTGGACATAGATTTCAACAAGCAACACTGGAACCTTCACCTGAAGAACATGGTCAGCCTCAACAGCAACATCATCAGGCTGGTATACATACAGGATCAGATGGTGGGCTTCTACATAATACAACTACACAACCTGCCCTGGAACCACAGGACGCAGGCGTTGTTCCAGTTGATGCACCTGGAGGGACAACACAGGAATTCCGCGGTGTATCACCTGATGTTCCGAGATGCGGAGAGCATGTGTGAGGACAACGGAGTGGAGAAAATACAGACCACGGACACCGCTATCCAGATGGACGAGGGCGAGCGACTGACACTATTACACAACCACAATTACCACCACATAGACGCTGTTTGGGAGGTCAAGAAAGATGTTTGAACCAACATACGTGAAAGACCTTAACCAGCAATATACAGGCGTCTGTGTGCGTCCTAGCACCATAAAATCAGTGACGGATGATCTAATTGACTTCTTTAGGCAGTTCGGTCGTTATGCACATCTCACCTACGAGGAATTATACCAAATGATATCTCCATGTGTGAGGTCAGGGCAGTTCAAGGTGTTCCAGACCAATGGCGAGATTTGGGGTTTCACCAACTGGGCATTCGTGAACCAACACGTGTTGGACAGGTTCCTGGCAACAGGCAAGATGGGCACGTTGGACTGGCAGAGCGGATTGAAGCAGTTATACGTGGAGTTCGTGTGCCACAGGGGTGCTGACAGGATGATGAGTTGGATGAAGAATTACAGTTTGAACCTTTTGGGTCCAAACGTCCGTTGCTACTGGATAAGATCCGAGGGCGACGACATAAAGGTAAGGAAGATCAGAACCAAGGAGAGCTGGAGATGGGTGGAGCAGTAAGAGCCGTCAAGAAGGTGGTCAAGAAGGCCGTCAAGGTGGTGAGCAAAGTGGTCAGCGGCGTGGTGTCAGCGGTGAGTTCGCCGTTCGGCATGAACATAGACGTTCCAGACTACGACATCGGCACGGACCAATCACAGGCCATCCAGGGCGTGTTGGTCAACAAGGATTCCGCGATCGCACACGTTCCGATCGTCTACGGCATCAGGCAGTTGGGAGGCACCAGGGTTTTCGTGTCCACCAATGGCACCAACAACAAGTATCTCTACGTGGCGTTCATCTTGGCGGAGGGCCAGATAGATGGATTCCGCAAACTGATCATAGACGACAACGAGGTGCCATTGACATCATACTCGCACGGGGTGGTGGCCAACGCCAGCTCCGGCAACTACAAGAACAAGATACGGGTGCAGTTCTTTGATGGCAGGGACAATCAGACGGTGAGTTCCGTGCTGAATGCCGCACCGGGTTGGACCAGCAAACACAGATTACAGGGATTGGCCTATCTCGCATTCAGATTCGACTGGGTGGGCTTCAACACAGAAAAGGATCCCAACAACAACCCCTACAATGGTGGAATACCCAACATCAGGGCGGAGATACGTGGCAAAAAGGTGTTGAACCTCACTGGCATAACCCCCAGCACATACAACACCGCCTACGCATCAGACACCAAGACATATTCAAACAACCCGGTCAACTGCCTCGCGGACTACCTGAGGAACACCAGATACGGCAAGGGACTCAGCAACGACAAGTTCGATTGGGCCACCTGGAAGACGGCCGCCCAGCTGTGTGACCAGACCGTCACCTACAGCAATGGCTCCACGTCAAAGGCCTTCACCTGCGACGCGGTCATAGACACGGCCAACAACCTCATGGTAAACAGCAAGATCCTGCTGGCGGGATTCAGGGGCATCATGCCATACCAGGGAGGCCAATACAAGCTCAAGATCGAGCACGGTGGTGACGACTCAGACATCACGGCCGCACCAGCATCACCAACCACGGTGTTCACCGTGACCAAAGACCACATAGTGGGCGGGGTCAGCCTCGAGGGTGAATCCAAACAACACAAGTGTAATCGTTGCGTGGTCACCTACGTGGACCCATCGGCGGACTACCAACCCAATGACGTGACCTATCCAACGGAGGGATCCGCGGATGATGTGGCGTTCCTGGCCGCGGACAACGGCATCAGGCTGGAGAAGAGGGTCACACTGCCGACCGTGGCCAATCGCAAGATCGCCGAACAATACGCACAGGTGTTCGTCAAGCGATCCAGGACACAGAAATTCATCACATTCAACACCAACCTGGCCACCACCAACACCGCGGTGGGTGACCTCGTGCGGGTGCAGAGTGACACATTGGGATTGGACGGCATATTCAGGATCATGGACATCAGGATCAACTCCGAGGCGGACATTGAGATATCTGGCATGGAGCACCAGGCCAGCTCATACGCGATAGGGGCCACGGGCACGGACTACACCAGACCGGTGATCAACCTACCGGATCCAGATCTGGTGCCAAACCTCAACGCACCAACCCTGTCATCGGGGTCCGAACACAACCTGGTGGACATCAACAACAACACCACATACCGCATCAGGGTTGACTGGATAGCATCCACTGACCCGTTCCTCACGGACTACGTGGTGCAGTTCAAGAAGAATTCCGACCCAGACTACGTCACGTTCACACAGACCTCGGACACCTACACCTACATCTCACCAGTGGCCCTGGGGGAGAAATATGACGTGAGGATCTTGTCCAGGAACGAATTGAACCGTCGCAGTGGTTACGCCACCACCACGGGACACGAAGTGGTTGACACCTACACACCGGTGTCCGGGGTCAGCAGTTCAGTGTCTGGTGGATCAATAACCAGCATAGCGGGATCGGGAGGATTCAATGGCTAGGACCGGATTCTACGACAGCACACAGGACCTCTACCTGCCCAAGGACACCAACACCTGGGCTGACCTCACGGGCGGCTGGGACACCTACACGGGATGGTATCAGAACCTCAGTGCCAGCACGGAACTGGAGTGGACGTCAAACATCATTGACCTGGGCTACCAGCACAAGGTCTACCCAGTGATCCTGATAACCACCAGGCTGGATGGTGACGACACCGTGGCGGGCAACTACGGCGCGGACTTCCCCGAGATAACCATAGAGGCGGGCAACGCCAGTGACCTGTCAGACGCCACCAGCATCGTGCTCACAAGGACGTCAAACCCCACCTACACGGGACTGGGGGCCAAGAGATACTACAGGGTCACGATCGCCATCAACTCCGGCACCAACTCCCAACCACAGGGCATGAGGGGCATAGAGATAAGGTTGCTGACGGACGCAGTGACGGAGACCATAGAGCAGTTCGACTCCAGCACCGTGGATGACGGATCAAGCACCAGCAGGGTCATACCCACCAACAGCACATACTCGGACATCAGTTTCGTGGGGGTGACGCCAACCACACTGGTGGAGGACACGGTCGTGACGGGCGTGAGCTCGGACGGATCCAGCGTGATCCTCTACGTGGCCACCGGCTACGTCAACACCGGATACTTCGTGGGCGACGTGGGATCCAGCTCCGCGACCACCTCCAACATCAGCATACCACCCTTGGTGCAACTGGTCTCCACCAGCACGGACTCGTTCACCATACGCATATTCAAACCCAACACCGCTGGCGACGCCAACTGCACCTTTGACGCTCTCGTGTCAGGGCTACCACCAGTGGCGATCGACATCAACGGCAACCTGATAAGGACCGCGTAAATAAACCAAAAGGAGAAAAACAATGGCTTGGCCAACAGATGACTCAAACATAGTGACAACCAACCTTGACGCAGGCACGGATTCACCGGCCGCGGCGAGACCAGACCTTAAGGCGGCCCTGGACGAACTGGCCAACGTGATCAACGGCAGGAACCAGGCATCCGGGGTGGCCGGACTTGACGCCAGCTCCAAGATCACCAACACGCAACTGCCTGACACCATAATCTCGTCAGCATCGACCGACCTCACCATCAATCCCAACACCGGGGTGGTGGTCATAGAGGACGTGATGCAGTTGAACCCGGTGGCATTCGGCGGTCTGCCCGCCTCACCCGCCAAGGGACAGGTGGCATACCTCACAACGGATGGTGCCAGCACCAGCAAGGACCTGCCCATATACTACAACGGCTCATCCTGGAGATACTTCAGTGATGACACGGCGGTGGCCACCTCATAGGCATGAGGGATTTCCTCCAGAGGGCCCGTGAACTGGGCTGGTGGAGGTGTGACCGCAAGATCCAGCGTGGTCGTGGACGCCAGAACAACTGCCAGGGCGATCCCTGGCACCAGTGCCGATATCGTCTGAGGCCTGAACCACGGATCCACCTGCATCGCCTGGAACGCAGATGATAAGGCCGGACCAGGCACCCTACCCAGAGATACTGACCCGTGCCCGCATGGACAGCCACCAATACCATCAGGCCGAACAGGTGCT
>Ga0222718_10003684_pt1 | contig 13048 bp, 18 predicted proteins | sample C33_27DmetaG_FD_165045 | JGI IMG/M metagenome (GOLD analysis project Ga0222718, IMG submission 165045) | Estuarine water microbial communities from San Francisco Bay, California, United States - C33_27D | ecosystem: Environmental > Aquatic > Marine > Unclassified | place: USA: California... | reverse complement strand
AACAATAAAACCATTGTCTGAAATTACTGGTCCCGAAAAAGTAGTGTTTGCCATAATAGTTTCTCCTTGTATAGCGGTTAAACTTTGTAGTCTCTATACCGTCTGCCTAGCCAGTCTACAAAATTAATTTAATTTCTAGGTCTTTATATTATACATAAAAAAAGGGGCGATGTGAACACCGCCCCTTTTAAGTAAATACTGAATGTATTTATTAACTAGTTGGTAAGTTTCCGTTACCAAATATACATCTTGGGTCTGACCAACCAAAGCTGTATCTTTCTCTAGCTTTAAATCTCATGTTACCAGTATCGAAATCACCTTCCATTGCAGTTTTGATGGGCGATCTAACGAAATATTTAAGTCCGTTAGGCACATCAGTCAACAAGAAGAATGAATCTGTGTCAGTTAAAAAGTTATTCACTCTGTAACCTTCAGGAACCATTCCCATGTTGTTAATTGCATTGATGTCATTATCGGCAGTTCCAACTCTCATTGGCGACTTCATGATTCTCTCAGCAGTAAATTGTAATTCTTTTGGAATTATCATTTTTCTACCAGTAGAAGCAATTTTTAAGCCTCTTTCATCAACAAACCCAGAAATGTCAATTAATGACTGTTCTAGTGAAGTTTCATTAAGATCTGCAGCAACAGCAAGAACGTTTGAGAAAGTACCACCTGTTGCTAATGGGTGAGCGTTTCCGATTAGGGATTCACCGTCTCCACCAGTTGCAGTAGTAATTTGCGCATTGTTCAAAATGTTCGCAGCTTTAACTTGCTTCGTGTTTGCCATAGATCTTGCAAGGGCTCTTGTGTATCTTCCCGCAAGTCTATCGTATAGGTTATCTTCGATCGCTTCTTCAGTGATAGCAAATGCTAATGCGATTGTTTCGTGGTTGTATCTTGAAGTGAAAGTTTCACCCGCTTGATCAAACACTACTCCAGCACCTTCTTGTTTAGTTGGTGCAGAAGCGAAACCGCTTAACATTACTTCCTCTTCGAAAGCTCTGTCTGATGTTTCAGTCGCAAAAATTTCAGCATGCTGATTTTCGTAACGACTATATTCCAGGCCGAATAAAGCATTCAAACCTGGCTCTAGTTCTTTAACTAGTTGTGCTCGTGATATTGCCATGTTTTATCTCCTTATGCTATACCTGTGCCACTTCTAAAGAAGTGATTGTTGATTCTAACAAGAATGTTAGCGTTTGACACAGAAGTATCTGAGTTATCAGGGTCCTGCGAAATGTCAATTGCTTGTACAGCGAATGTAGATGCAATTCCTGATGCACTTACGTCCAATTGTACTTTTGATATTCCTGTTTGTGTTACACCTGTAGTGTTTGTAACAGAATAGTTCTTAAACAAATCCGCTCTCGTAAAAGCCGCGTCTGCATCTGATAAGAAAACTGCATCTGGGTCATCAACAATAAAGGCAGTAATATCGCCTTGAGTTGGTGTAATTCCACCAGGGTAGTAGTTCTTATAAGTTGGCTTTTGAGTAGTTGGATCGTTATAAAACACTCCGTTAAAAACGCCCACAACAGCAGCAGCATTACCAGCAGTATGTCTTTCGATATTACCTGTAGAAACTGGTACAACCATGTCTCCTTGATAAATCGCAGTGCCATATCCTGGCTTAATTGTGTATCTGTTTTGGGCTCCTACTAATGGCGTACCGTCTAGTTTTCTGTATGGTCTAAGACCAAACTTTTCTAGTTGATTTGACATAGTATTTCCTTACGTTTAGTTGTTTATATTATCCAAGCTATCTCGGTAGGTAATGCAAAAAAATTATTTTTTACGACCACCACCAAAGGTAACTCTAGACTGTCTATCAATATTGATAGGCATGTCCGGGTGTTGCTCCTTCATAAGATCTCGATCTACCGCGTCTGTTCTGTCTTGAGTTATTTTTCTAAAATACTCAGCACGACTTTTCAATATCTCCTCCGGTATCCTTGCCAACACAAGGCCACCAATTCCGATTAAACCAGCATGTCTTCCTTCATGGATAACAGGATAATCATGTTCACCGATTTCACTTATAACAGTTTCGGCTCTAACGAATTCCCAACCTTCTCTAAGTTTTTTAGATACATTACCTGGATCTTCAAAACCATTTGTAGAAGTTCTTATCCATCTGTGTGCATAGCCTTGCGGCGCAGCTGGCGCATCCAAACTGGATGGTGGAGTCCAATCTTTCTTTCTAGAAAGTTTTGTTCTAGATTCAGACTCGCGTGAAGTTTTTACTTTATTTTCCATATTAAGCTCCTTCTTTCACGTATTTTGCGTATTCCTCTAGCGGCACCCCTAATTTCTTAGCGATAACTACCTGTGATTTGGTGAGTTTCACAGACTTGCGTCCACCTGATCTTCTGCTAACAGAAGCTACATTTTGGACGGGTGCAGCTTTTGTTTTTTCTTCAGTAGAAGATTCGGCAAATTTCTGAGGGAAGTACTCCTTCATACGTTTGTTGATTTGATTATAATAGACATCACTCTCCGCGTCAATTCCCTCCTGCAACAGGTCTTCATGTATTCCCATAGCAGCAGAAGTTAACACTCTATCCGATCCAAACCATTCATTATCAGTCGCCCATTCTTGAGCTCTAGTGCTAATTTGTGGCTGTGGAGCTTGTGTTTGAGCTTCAGCAGGTTGTAACTCTACCTCTTTATTCTTAGCCTCTTTATCCGCAAGAGTCATAGAAACTTTTTCCTTTTCAACAGATAATTTTGTAAGCATATCTTGAGCTTCCATAATTTGATCTGAATCATTAGAATCTAACGCAGCTTTTAAAAGAGATTTTGCTTTATCTCTTTCAGAGTCAATTCTAGCATTATATTCTTTAAGGTAGTTAGTATCAGTTTCTTGAAATTTCTTTTCAGAATTCTCAAACTGATTCTTTAAACCTTTAGCGTACTCAATAGCAGCTCTTTCTCTACGTTCTGCTTCTTTAGCTTGAAAGGTTAATCTTTTTATTCTTTTTTGAACTTTTTCAGAATAGTCTTGAAGACTTGGGTCCTCATCTTCTTCTTTTTGTTCAAATTTAGGTTCTGTTTTTTCTTCTTTAGTTTCATCTAAAAGTTCTTTTGCACTTTTACCTCCACTAACATCTATGTAACCTAAGTCTACTTCTTGTTTTTTTTCAAAAGCTTCAGTGGATACTTCTGGAGCATCTACTATTACTGTTTCTTCATTAACTCCATCAGTATCTAATTCAACTTCTGGATTTGTTTTGTTTTCTGCCATTTAGTCCTCCTAATAGTGGTGCAAAATATCTGTTGGATCTTTAATAGTTGAAATGACTTCGTCATCATTTAAAACTCTAACTTCTCCGCCATCAATTTTGAATCTTGAACCTGCGTATCTACTAAAAATTACCCATTCATTTAGTTGACACCAAGGTCCTTTTGGAAATTTATCTTTGTCGTGATAACAAAGATCACCCATTTTTAATACTAGACCACACACTGTAGTCATTTGTATTGTTTCTTGAGTTGTATCAGAAAGTAAAATTCCACCTTTAGTTTTTTTAGGTCCTGCATAAGGCAGAACTAAAATTCTATAACCTGTTGGTGTTGGTAAACTATCTAATGTTGATTTATCGATCGCGCTTGGATCTAGGACTGTTTCAATCTCCTCTTTAGCCTTGTAGGCTCCGAGAAGTGCTTCAGTCCGTTTCGGTATCTCCGTGGACTTGTTCATTATCGTACTCCGTTGTTGTCAGCAGGTCTTTAAGATCCTGTTGCAGATCTTCTAAAGATCTGATTTGCCCTCTAACATATTGTAGTTTCTCTACAGTGTCAACACTATAGACGATGTTCTCTTTTAAACGAGCTAAGGCTTTTTTAACCCTATGTTGTACGAGTGATATTGTATCGATGTCCATTAATTTCTTTTTAATGAAATTTTATTTTTACCTTGTTTAAGTAGCATAAAACCATATTCATTTACTATTATTTTTAACACTGCATCCATATCAAATTTAGGATAATCATCGAAAACGAACACCGTGCCAGCATGAGATCTTTCCCCAAAAAAAATAGCTTCTTTGATTACATCATATGTTTTGTGTGGACCATCAAAATGAACTAAATCATATTTAGTTTTTATTTCTTTTTTATCCCTGTAGATGGGTACACCATCATGAAAACGTTTCATAAACTCATCATCACCTAATTGATACAAAGTAAAATTAGGGTAATCTAAATCTTTAATTAATTGTTGTTTCATGGTGTTGGTATAATCAGCAGTGTAAGAACCGGAGTTATCATAGTGTTGATAATCTAAATTACCGTATGGATCTATTCCAATATGCCAATGTTTTTTAAAAATTAATTCATCTAAAATTATTTTAGAACCTTGTCCTTGTCTCACACCAATCTCTGCAGTAAACAGATCATCTGTATCAAGTGTCTTACAAGCTTCTTTTAGGATTTCGTATTCTGTACTATCACCTTGAATCATGGATAGTTTTTACAGATTTTTTATACTGAATGCAAACTAAAAAACGCCTTGGAATTTGCCGCCTTTAATAGCACAACCCATACCTCTAGTTTTAGCTTCTCCACCGTGCTTCATAGTTGGTACGTCTCTGTTGATCATTGCATTTTCTCTTGCATCTTCATATGTTTCAACAACAGCAGGGTTACCTCTTGGATTAGGTTCTAAAGGTGATTTTTTTTTAATTGGCTGCCTTCTTTTTCTTCTTTCTTCTAAGTCTTGAATATCTCTAGGATCCTGTGGAGTTCTTCTTTGATTAAGTGAGCCTTTTACTTTTGGTCTAGAGCTTGGGCTTGTAGGGTTTACTGGTACTACTCTTCTTCTTCTTCGCCCCTCTTTATCTGTGTAAATTTCTACTTTAGTTCTTTTATCGTCCATTAAAATACTCCTTTAAAATTTAATCCTTTGATTGCTACACCACCACCTCTAACCATACCTGCTTTTTCAATTCTACCTAAGGCAGACATACCACCAGCATTTATAGAAGCTCCATCTTTAGCAGCAGTATATTTTAATTTTTTAGTTTTAGGATCGTATTCAGAAATAGGGTTTTGTTTATCAGTAATTTTTTTTTGTTTTTTATCTCTTGGATCATAAGGTCTAACGGATAAACCTTCTTTAGCTTTTTTAACTGGAACACAGTTAGGAACTTTTCTCCCACCTTTAGATTTCATACCAACCATTGTGTATCCTGTCCAACAAGGACCTTTAGATTTTTTCATTTTGTACTCGCAATCTTGTTTTTGTTTATACCTTCTTTTATCACATAATCTTGGGTGCCGTTAGCCCCTGTATTAACTTCTTTTTTTAATAACTTAAAAAGGTTCATTTCTTTAAGCTTTTTTTGAGTCTGTTTTAAAAAACTTTCTATTGCTTTAGAGTCTCTCATAAATACTTTTTATTTTACCTGCTGCTTTTAGTTTTTTAAGGTCGCCTTTAGTCAATGGTTTCACCGATTTAATATCTGGATATTGTCTTTTAGATGTAAATAATTTTTTAATCCAATTCCACATTAGCTTTTACTTCCTCCAATGTACCCACCTATAACACCTATTAAACCTGTAACAGACATCTTCATAAGAACTATTATACTATCATCTATAGCTCTATTTTCTTTAACAGCTACCCAATAGTCACCAATAATAATAACTCCTAATAAAATTAAAACACCTGCTGTGATTAATAATATTACAATATCTTTAAAATTTTTAATCATTATTTTTTTTCTTCTTTTACTTCCAACCTTTCTTCGCTAATTTTGGTTTACCTTGTCTAAGCATTCCACCTTTTCTAAATGAATAATTAAAAACACCTGTTGGTGAAACTGTGGGTCTTATTCTTGGTATGGGTATTATTCCATTCATAGGTTGAATAATTGGAATAGGTCCAGGTAAAACTGTTGAGCTAGAATTATTATTTCCTCCACCAGTATTAACAGGAGGAACTATAACTTTAGATTTAGATTTATTATAGCCCATTGCTTTACTATCTATAGATTTATTATATAAGTAACCACTGCCAGGTAATACAAAACTCATAGCTGCAGATGCAATTCTATTTCCTGTAGTTGTACTAGGACTAATGGCAGCTCTTGCACCTTTGTTTTGTGCTGTTAGTGCATCTTTTGTGGAGTTAGATCTATTACCAAGTCCACTGTAATTTGTAGCAGAGGCTACTTGATTATCTACACCTGCTTTACCCATGGCAGCACTTTTTGCTTGGTTGGATTTATTACCAGCATCCATACCTCCACCTCTTAGTTTTTTTACTTTTTTTACTTTACCAGAATTCTCCATAGCATAAAAAACTTTCTCGCCTTTTTCCTTGCCGTATTGTTTGGTCAAAGCTTTTTTAATTTTTTTACCTTTTTTATTTAATGGCATTATTTTATTTCCTCTTAATTAAATCTGTTGCCTTAAGTCCATAGACAGATGCTATAACACCCACGAAAATTGTTTGGTACCAAAATGGAAGGTTACCAAAATACTCGAAGAATAATTGCATCTTCTCCATATGCTCTGGATTGTCAGACCAAACTGCTATTCCTAAAAAAACGATGGGCAGCGACAACAAAAGTAAAATAAATTCGTCTTTCCAGTCTGAATCTCGAGAATTCAAGAGTTTACCTTGGTACTCTTTCTCACCTTTGGCCATCGCTAAAGCATGACGCTTTTCAGCATCAGACATAAGCATTTTAGTCTCTTGCTTATTCTTATAGATATGAGTAGCCGCTTTACTTGCTAGTGATATTGCTTGTATCCACATTGTATTTCTCCTGTCTTCTTAAACACATATAGGATATCATTTTATCCATACATTCGTAAGCCCTATCTCCTACTACTCTCCATCTCCAGGTGTCTTTGTGGTGTTTTTGACGTGCTGGACAAAGAAAAAAAGAACCTCCAAACATAGTATGGAACCTTTTGACCATATCTTTATCGCTTGTCTCTACGGTCATACCAAATCTTCTAGATCGACCACGTCCGGACGACCAAATACCCGAACTTCCTTCTCCATCAAAAACGCCAGCTAAAAATATTAACTTATTTTTTTGGCTTAGCTTTTCGTAAGAATCCTTTTGTGTATGAAGTGACACTTTTGTAAATTTTTTCAGTTAGTCCTTGTGGGTTAGGCCCTCTTTTAGGTGGTGGTCCTGATTTAACACCTCCACTTAATCCTTTTCTCATTTCTTGTTCATTTTCTCTCTAGCAACCTCTAAACGTTCGTCAGATTGTTCATCTTGTTGTGAAAGTCTATCATAATCAAACATAAGTCTATCTGAAGCTCTTTGATTTTCTTGATCAGCTCTAAATTTAGTTTCTTCAACTTTTCTTTGAAGATCCATAGCTCTTAAATCAATTTCTTGTTGTTTAATTTTAATTAAAGGGTCTTCTTTATTTTGTGAAGCCATTTCAGATTGAACTAACTCTTGAGTTATCTGTGCAGCAACCTTTGCAACCTCCGCTTCAAACATTATTTCGAATTGTTGAGGATCTTGTTGAGCCATTTGTGCCATTTCTGGATTCTGCATTATCATTTCTTTAACTTGTGCCTTAGCTTTGAACGAAACGTGATCTGAAATGTGTGATTGTAGCAACGCATACACCTGTGGGTTTATTTGAACCATTCTAGATTGCATAAATGCCATGTGTGCTTGTAGGTGAGCATCATGTTCTTGAAATTCAAACGCTGTAAGTAACTTCATTTGAAGTGCACGTGCATTTTCTTTCGCAGGATCTAAAGGTTCAGGTTGTTTTGCTGGTGGTTTAAGAATTTGATCTATAGTTTTTGTTCCAAGTGCTTCATAAACACGTCTATACGCTTCATGTAAGTTGTGCATTCCTGGATTTGACTGTGCAATTTGTAATTGTGCCTGTGCTAACGTCACTCTTTGAGCCATAGACATGATATTTGGGTCTGCAACAGGTAAAATATCTACTCTTCTATCAAAATCTGCTTGTTTAATATTTCTTGGGCCACCATAAACATCATAAGGATACTCTGGTGGTAGTGATTCGCCACAAATTCTTGCTAAAATTTTAAATTCTAACCTCATTGCGTAGTAACAACGTTTGTGAACACCACTCATTACTCGTGATCCTCTTTCCATTAACGCCATTGTAGTTCCAACCGCTCTATTTTGAGTATCATTACCAACACCACTATCTGTAATGGCAGCAAATTTCTGTCCTGCTTGAACAACAAAACCCATAAGGTTATATAATGTTGGTGAAGGCTCTGTAAAAGGTAAATTAAAAAACTGATCTCTAATATTTCCTCCAGGTGCATCTACATCTCTAAACTCTCCTGGCTGAATTGGTTGATCGTCATCTCTAACTCTAATACCTCTAGCTTTAAATCCTGCTGGTAAATTTTTTAAAGTACCTGCATCAATCAATTGTCTTAGTGATTGTGTTGCAGCTTGTGATAAACCACCAATCATATGCGTTAAACCAAAACCATAAAAACCTAATCCTGGTAAAAATTTATAGTGAACAAAATATTCTGTTCTAGAATAAGTGGGATCCTCAGGTTTGTAGTTTCTATAAATAGATAAAATCTCTCCACTACCTTCATCAACAGTTACGATGTAAGGAATTTTAATTTTTTTAGCTTTGTCATCAAAGTCTTCAAACTCATCTAAGTTTAAATCTACATGCATCTCAAGAATAGTATTTAAATGATCTGAGCCCGTACCTTTAACCCCTTCAAGTTCATTTAGTTTTTTTTGAATTGAATCTGGTTCTGTGGTGCTATCATTTAAATCAATATCTCTATAAAAACCTGCAGCCATTTTCTTTGTGACTTCATTCTCTGTCATTTTAATAACATGTGTAATTCTTTCACAATCTTTTAAATCAGAGGCGTAGTAGGGAACTACTAAATCTTCTGCTGGAATAAATTTAGATACTGGTCTGTCTTGCATAGCATCAAAATAAATTTTTTTAAAAGTAGATCCAGATAAAGGTAGATAGAATAACATCTGATCCATGTCCGTTGTGTAGTCTTCCATCTCCTCCATCAGAAGGTAATTCATATAATCTTTAACTCTATCGGCTTGTTGTTCGGTGGCCGGTGTTTGTAGTCCAATCACTTGTGTTCGAACAGGACCATCAGAGGGTACGAGTTCCTTATACGCTTGTGCTTGGAATTGGGTAACAGCTTCAGCTAACAATGGATGCGTGACACCGGAAGCTCCTTTAAAAGGTTTTGTTACTTCTTGGTATCTAGTTCCTAATAAATCTAAACCTTTAATATAAGCATCTTCCCATTCTTTTCTTGAAGTTCTATCTTTTTTATATTCTTCAACTAAATCAGAACCCATTTCTTTAAGAGTTCTTTCATCCATGCTTTCTGCAAGGTTTGCGTTAAAATCGTCTTGAGGTCTTTCCTCAACAACCTCTTCTTCGCCTTCAACTTCTACATCTACTTCTGGTCTAACCCCTTCAGGACTGTCTTGAATTTCTTCTTCTAAAATATCTGTTGTTTCTGGATTTTGTTTTTCTACTGCCATTATTATTCCTAGTTATATTTGCTAATAAACCCACCTTCTTTTTTGTAGAGTTTTTGAGGATTTAACATATTAGGAGATACTTTAACAGAAAAAACGTCTGTGTACAATCTTAAGTCGTTGTCTGGTATATACTCAAAATTTTCATCCCCTTCTTTACCAATTCTAGCACTTCGGTGCGTATCTATTTTATAAGTTCTGTCTCCTGGAACACCTACTTCTTCCGTTTGTATACGTTTGAAAGGTTTTGTTACATCTGATTTTGAAATTTTAATAACACCTGCTTTAGTGTCAAATTCTTTACCCATTTTTTTCAGGATATCTGGAATAACAGCTAATGATTTACTCCCTGGTGTTTTATTACCTTTAGGGTAGCCATAAAAATCTGTGTAAGCTTTTACTTTTGCTGGTTCCATCCCTCTTTTCATATAGTTTGCAGGAACAACTGAAATATAATCTACACCCTCTTTTGCCGCTAAATTAGTTAGATAAGATATTGTTGCTTTTGCTTGGCTAGCTCGGTCAAGTAAAGGAAAATAATCTACCTTCTCTGGTGTGAAACCAAGTCCTGATGATACATTTCCGTATGTACCATAACTAGCATCTGTTTTTTTTGTAATTCCACTTATATAATTATCCAGTTTTTTAATTTGATTAGATTTTAATTCTATTTCAGAACCTCTCAAACCACCTTTGATAATATCATCACTTAATTTTTTTCTACTTTGGGATAAAAATTCAATTACTTTTTCTTGTTGGTAAGGATTAGTTCTCATCATAGTGTTTAAAGGCTCTTGGCCTTGTTCTCTTAAAAACCTTGAAATACCCTGGTTGGTATCTGATTGTATTTCACTTATTAAAAAAGCTTTCTTACCATCTGATGTAGTTCTAGTATCCCAACGTATGTGTGCTAGAGGATTAGTTATTTCTTTCAGTTCTCCGTCAAAGTGTGGGTTTCTTCTTCTACCTAAAGAAGAATTACCAGGTATAACTTCGTCCAAAGATAAAACAGCTTCTCTGTAATTTTGTCCACCAGGAAAAGTATAGCCTTCTTGAGTTGCGTAGTGGGGAGATCGCATTCCTTTTGTTGAAGCTACAAGATCATCTACTTCACCTTGTATTTTATTAAAAGCTAATTTCTGTTGAGGGTTAGCTCCTGATTTTAATTGTTTCATAACAGTAGCAATTTTCTTGCCCGTATTTTGAGCGGCAACCACTTTACCTGACGCAACACTATCTGCTAAAGTTGTTAATTCATTTTTTAATTCCCTAAGAGCAAATTTATATTCTTTTGCTATCTGCGCTAAATTTTCTTGATCTATAACAGTGTCTCCTATTTTATTTGCTTCTTTTAAATAACTTGTGGTTAATGTTTTTTCAATAGAATCCACTTTAGCAACATTTTGTTGCACAATATTTTCTGCTTTATTTATTAAATTACCCGGAATACCAAATTCAGTAATTCTGAGTCTGTTAGCAGGGTTATCTTTAACCATGTCTGCTAATAGTCTTCCCGGTACTTTTATACCTGCTTGTTTTGCTGCATACAAAAGTCCGCCTGAAAGGTCTCCTGCTCTATCGAAGGTTGCAATATTAGAATCAAATAATTCTTCCATAGGCACTGTTTGTTCTTTGTTACGTAAATAAGATCCTTTAGCAAAACCTTCGTCTAATTTAAAACGTCTACCTGTAACGTAACCATCTTCAAAATCTCTACCAAATAATTTAAAACTTCTTTTTCCCCTGTCCGTTAGCCAGTTTGCCCAATCATCTGCAGAGAAAGAACCATCACCTTTTTGTACAATACGATCAAAGGTTACCGAACCGAATAACTTATCCTGGTCAATAGCATCATCACCCTTTCCAATTAAAGTGTTTTTAAGACTGTCCATAGGTCTCAAAGCAAAAGGCTTAGAGATTACCGGATCTTTGACAACGAGTGCTTTTGATTGCTCAGCAATTGTTTGTGGTACAGGTACTTGTGCCTGTGTACGCAAACTAGATGGATTAATCTCAGGTAGTCCTGCAACAGTGGAGGTTCTTACGGTGTCCGGTGTCGCTGTTACGGTTTTCTTTTTTAAAAGTTTCCGACCTAGCCCTAATAGATTACGTAGGGACATTGTCCCTCCTATGTAATTTTAGTAGGTCTTGTTCTACCTAGTTTACAACCACGTGCTTTGACAAAAGTGCCTGTTCTATAACCCATAGGTTTCATCATACCACCACTCATTTTTTTTACAGATATATCTCCGTAGTCACCTTTTTGAAAATCTCTTTTTTTTGATTCTTTACCCATGACTTTTCCAATTAACCTTGTAGCAGAAGTGACAGGGTTTAAACTTGAAGCTATACCAGCAGCAGTTCTGCCAAGTTTTTTCTTAAACGCTGAATGTCTTGCTTTTTTACCTTCCATATATCTTTCTTTTCTCATGGGTTGGTTTATTTTTGGTGCATCAGAAAAAAAAGATCTTAACCCTTCTTTACTTCGTGCTTGTTTAATATTTTTTTCAGCTTCTTTTCTATCTTCTTTAGATTTATAACCACCTATATTATAACCCATAGGCTTTTGCATCATTCCGCCACCCATTCTGGAACTTAATGTTTTTTTTAGTTCATCTCTGTTTTTTACCTTTACTGTTTTTATAGTTGTATTTTGATTAGCTGGTCCTTCTTTAACAGGCATCATTAAAATTAAACCTGGTCCTTTTTTTTTATTTTGTTCTTGTGATGCTGGTCTTCCTGCTGGTGGTAGTGCTGACCCACCCAAAGGTCCTTTTCCCGCATATGTTCCATGTTTATAACCCATAGGCTTTTTCATCATGCCGCCACCCATTTTTTTCTCAACATCTTTTTTCTTATTCATTTTAGATTTTAAATATTGTTGTGCAGCGACTCCTGCAGCAGCTATAGGTAAAACTATTTTTCCAATAGTAGTTGCTTTGGCAGCTTTCTTAGCAGCAGCTAAAGCCATTCTTCTTTTATTGAAGTTATCTGTAGACTCTCCCGGTCTATAACCTATAGACTCTCTAAGAGCTTCCATAGAAGTAAACTTACCTGTAGCTTTGTTAATTTTTCCTGCGTCTACCATTTTTGCTTTGTCAGAAAATTTCATTCCCTTCATAGTAGTAGAACCAACGCTTGTAGCTTTACCGGCTAAAGGAATTTTAGAAAACCTACCTTTGTTAGCTTTCATAACTTTACCTGGTTTAATTTTTTCATCTTGAAGACCCATGCCTCTGCCTTTTGCTTTCTCAGCTCTTAGTACAGCGAAATCTTTTGCATCAATTTTATTTGGTGGTGGAGCTTTAGCTGCAAGTTTTGCTTGACCTACAGACATTCCTCCGCCTTTAGAATATGATCTTTTAAATATTCTTACAGGTCCGTTTTTTCTAACATTTTCTTCAGCAGCTTCATGAAATTTTTTAATAGGAGTTGCAAGAATTGTTCCAGTTTTTTTAGCAGCTTCTTTAGTTTTTTTAATTACTGTTTTACCTTGTTCCACCTTTTTTTTAATATAATTTTTAATTTTCTTTTTC
>Ga0222718_10003683_pt1 | contig 13052 bp, 18 predicted proteins | sample C33_27DmetaG_FD_165045 | JGI IMG/M metagenome (GOLD analysis project Ga0222718, IMG submission 165045) | Estuarine water microbial communities from San Francisco Bay, California, United States - C33_27D | ecosystem: Environmental > Aquatic > Marine > Unclassified | place: USA: California... | reverse complement strand
CAATAATTAATAGCTCAAGTTTTTTTAACAACTTTTTGAATCTTGGATCATTAGATTCTTGAATTTGAGGAAAAATATCAAAACTAATTCTAAACGCAGAATTTATTGTGCTTCCACCTATATTTAATGCTGCAACTCCAGTTGGAGCTACTACTATTTTTTTTAGATTACTTTCATCAAGAACCTTTTCTATTAATGTTGTTTTACCAGTACCAGCAGCACCAGTAAGGTATATAAACTGTTGATCGTCAGAATCTAGCAATTCAAGGATTTGCTTGAGTACCTTATCAAAGTTTCTAATCTTACCATTGATTTTGGAACCTCTCATTAGACTAATTTTATAAAGTTTTAAATAGCTATTTTTAACATGATTAGATGTAAGATTATATGATAAAAGAAATAGCCGGTTTATAAACCCATTACATAAGTTAATAGTTAAAATGCTAGATTGTATAGTTTGCAGTAGCAACAAAATTGAACAATTTACAACATCAGATAATCTAGATTATTGGCAATGCAATTTTTGTAAAACCAAATTTTTAGATAAAAAACATTATGTTGATAAATCTTCTGAGAAGAAAAGATACCTAGAACATGAAAATATTATTGAAGATGAGGGTTACAGAACCTTCTTATCCAAACTAGCGAACCCGCTGAAAGATAAAATTCAATTAAATGCAAAGGGCCTTGATTTTGGTTGCGGGCACGGGCCAGCTCTAGCTGACATATTTAAGAAAGACAAATACTCAATTGATCTTTATGATCCGTTCTTTTTCCCTAATAAAGAAATTTTTAAAAAAAAATATGATTTTATAACCTGTACCGAAACAGCAGAACATTTCTTTGATCCAAAAAAAGAATTTGATCTTATTGATTCATTGCTTAATAAAGGTGGATGGTTGGGAGTTATGACCTCTTTTTTAACAACCAATGTAGCCTTTGATTCATGGTACTACAGAAGAGATCCAACTCACGTGGTATTTTATGCTGAGGAAACCTTTGGTGTTATAGCAAAACAAAGAAACTGGCATTGTGAAATTATTACTAAAGACGTAGTATTATTTAATAAAAATTAATTGGAGAGGTTTATATGTTTAGTCATGTAATGTTGGGTGCAACTGACATTGAAAAATCAAAAATTTTCTACGACGCAACACTTGGAGTTCTTGGGTCTAGGCCTGGAAAATTAACACTAGGGCACGATGAAAGAAGAAGGTACATATATTTTATTGATAATAAAAATAGTTTTTTAATTACCGAGCCAATTAATGGCCAAAATGCCAGTCATGGAAATGGAGCAACTATTGGGTTTCAGGCCAGTAGCACTGAGATGATTGACGCTTGGTATGAAGCTGGTAAAAATGCTGGAGGAACCGATGCAGAGCTATGTGAACCCCCTGGCATGAGAGAGGGCATGGGCATGAAATATTATCTAGCATATTTATTAGATCCTTCGGGGAATAAAATTTGTACTATGTATAACGTTCCAAGAGATAAAAGTTAATGGCGAAAACAGTTTTTATTTTTCTCTTTATCTTAATAATTGTTGCATCTATTTTTTATGGTCCAACAGCAGTAAGACTCTATAAGTTAGCAAATCTATATAACGAAGATAAAATTGCAAGAAACTTCATTAATATAGACAAGATTTTTCCAGTTTCTGAAAGAATACCATCATCAGATAATCCTCATGTATTTCCAAGAAAAGATTTTAATCTTCCAGACACATATTATTTTGAGGGAGAAGAAATGAGCCTTGAGGAAGGGCTATCACATTTTAAAACTGATGGTTTGATAGTCTTGCATAAAGGAGATCTGCTATATGAAAATTATTGGAATAGTAATACACCAACTAGTCAACACATAGCTTTTTCAGTTACTAAGTCATTTGTTTCAGCTTTGGTCGGCATTGCGCATCATGAAGGCTTGATAGACAGCATAGAAGACCCCATTACTAAGTACTTAACTGATTTTATTGGGACAGGGTATGAGGGAGTTAGTATAAAAGACATCTTGCAGATGTCTTCAGGGGTTAAATGGAACGAAGATTATGCTGATCCAAAATCTGATATAAATAGATTCGGAAGAACAGTCGCAACAGGATCATCTTTTAGAGAATTTGCAAAAACTCTTACAAGAGGAAAAGAGCCAGGAACTTTTCACCATTATGTTAGCATTGATACTCAAATGTTAGGCCTATTGGTTGCTGAAATAACTGGCGTGCCACTGAAAGATTATTTATATCAAAAGCTATGGAACAAAATAGGCATGGAAGATGAGGCTTATTTTATTGTTGATAATGATGGGGTTGAAATGGCTCTTGGAGGGCTAAATGCAACACTAAGAGATTATGCAAAGTTTGGTTTATTGTATGCAAATAAGGGCAAATGGAATGATGAGATGATTGTTCCGTCTGCTTGGGTTGATGCATCTCATGAAACAGATGCACCACATTTAATGCCTGGAGAGCATGAGCTTTCATCATCTCCATGGGGTTATGGTCTTCAGTGGTGGGTGCCCGGATTTCCTGACACAGACTTCACTGCATCAGGTATTTATAATCAGTATATATACGTAGACCCTATAAAAAATATTGTTATAGCAAAAACATCCTCAAACCATAGATTTACTGCTGAAAAAGATTATTCAAAAGCAGCTCATGTTGCAATGTTTAGATCAATAGCGGAAAGCATTGAATGAAAAAAATAAATTTTTTTTTATAAAAGCAAAATATTTAGATAAAATGGAGCTAACTAAGACTTGTCAAAGCATTAAATTGGGGGAATGGCATGGAAAAATATACAAATTTTAATGATTTTTATCCTTATTATTTAAGTGAGCATAGCAACAAAACTACCAAGTTATTGCATTTTATTGGAACAACTATAGCTATCTACCTTTATGCAAGATTCTTTATGACTTTTGATTTTATGTACTTGTTATATTCTTTGTTGGCTGGATATGGGTTTGCATGGATAGGTCATTTCTTTGTTGAGAAAAACAAACCAGCTACCTTTAAATATCCCTTTTGGAGCTTCATTGGTGATCACAAGATGTACTTAGAAATTCTTCAGGGCAAACATAAAATTTTTTGATAACAAATGGAAACTTACCAGCTAATCATTTTAGGACTATTCTTTGGCCTTGTGCTATTAGAGGTTATATATACAAACTTCTTCAGTAAACATAATCAAAGGCCAAAAGATGGAGTGGTTGAACTATTTGGCTTTTTTCAATTAAATTTTCTTGTACTCCCAATAGTTTTTGGTCTTGGCTATGGTTTGACTGAAACCTTTTTTCCAGCCAGCAAGGGCCTTATTTCTGAATGGGGGTTTTTTGCAATATTTGGCTTGCTTTTAATTTTTGATGATATGACACAATACTGGTGGCATAGAACTTGCCACAATGTTCCAGTTTTATATAACCTTCATAGAGCGCATCATGACTCTGAGTACATGTCTATTAGAATTGTTTTTAGGAATGCTTTCTTATATTACATATTAATGCCTGGACTTTGGTTCGCAGGTGCTCTTTTTTACTTGGGATCGGGGTGGGTTTATGCTGTTTATATCGTAATAAAGCAAGCTGTAATATTTGGAGCCCACACAGATTTAAGATGGGATAAGAAACTTTATGAGATAAAGTGGATGAGTCCGATTATGTGGATCCTTGAGAGAACTATATCAACACCTTCAACTCATTGGATGCACCATGGCAAACATTTAAGCGATGAGAATACTCACTATAAAGGTAATTACGGAAACTTATTATTCATTTGGGATATTATTTTCGGCACCGCAAAAATAACAAGGAAATATCCTAAAGAAGTTGGCGTAGAGAACCTATCAGAAGTATCTGTGCTAACTCAATTATTCTGGCCAATCTTCAGATCTCCGCAGGAATCGGAAACCAAAAAAGCTTGAATGCTAGATGTTGATTCTTTCTTTTGGGAGAATCCTCCCTGGGGTGATGGAAAGCAAAAATATAGGTTAGGACTCAAGCCAATATCTACAGATGAGTGGCTAAATAGAAAAATTGGAGCCAACCTTTACTCATATAAGAAAGAATTACTAGATAACAAGTATGATGATGTTGTTGCTGTAACAAACGATTCTCTTGAAGCACAAGAAATCTTAAGTGAAAAATTTAACTTAAGAGAGTCAATTTATAATGATCTAATTGCTGACATGAGCTTACTCATTCAAGATGATTTATGTCTAATTAGAGCAAAAGGCGATCAAGAGCTTTTGGCTGCCAGCATTTGCTCTCCTAGCTATTGGAATGTTAAGTCAAAAATAGGAAAATCGTTAAGAGCAATTCATAACCCCGTAACAACACTTAATGAAAAAATTGGCGATAGAATTTCTACTTTCATAAAACAAGCTCCGCTTATGAAACCATTTGCAAGGCAAAATTGGTTAATTCACGGAGACACAGAAAGGTTTCATCTTGTTGAAGAAGATTCGTTGCTCGATAATCCAGCCCAATGGTTTATAAGATCTGAAAAAGAAACATTGTGCAGATTTCATGAAGATTATTCATTATTTACTATTAATGTTATGTTCCAACCACTTTCATTAATTCATAGCTATCCCGAACAAAAACGAAATTTAATTACTAGCATCGAAACTTTTGACACAGAAGAAATAGATTATTTTGGAGGCGATGAAAAAGTAAGGTTATTGCAAAAATATCTTTTGTCTTAAATAGAGTAAAATATTTCTTAAATATATATACATTGGGGAGGTATAAATATGATTGGCGGAATTACCTACGTGGGATGGTTTCATACTATTGTTGGCATACCAGCTATCATAGCAGGCCTCTATCTTTTATTTAGAGATAGATTTATTTTTATAAATATTGGGCTGGCAAAATTCTACTTGATTGCTACTGTTGTAACCTCGGCGTCATCATTGTTTATATATAGAGCAACTGGTTATTTTAATACCGCTCACATCTTGTCTGTGATGACTATTTTTGCTGTTCTTTTTGCTTATATTTTTCATAAAAAGAATATTTTTGGATTTTTAAATCATTATCTGAAGCAGCTCACCCTAACCGGAACAGTTTTTTTTAGCATGCTGCCAACGACTGCAGAAGTGCTTCAGAGAGTTCCTCCAAGCAACCCGCTTGCGAGCTCAATTGAAGACCCCCTGGTTCAAAATTTTTATATGTCGTATGTAGTTATTTTTGGGATTTTTTATGTTTATCAAATTATTAAAATTTCAAAAGGAGAGATGAATGAAATTTAATAGTCATGATGAACTAGTAAATACCTCAAAAGAAGCTCAGAAAAAATGGCGACTCATGCCAGCACCAAAAAGAGGAGAAATAATAAGAGAATTTGGTAATGAATTAAGAAATCAAAAAGCTAATTTAGCTAAAGTTATAACTAAAGAGGCAAGAAAAATTGTTTCTGAAGCAGAGGGAGAGGTTCAAGAAGCAATTGATATGTGTGATTTTGCCACTGGCCTTAGCAGACAGCTATACGGGCTAACAATGCCTAGTGAAAGGCCTGATCATAGGTTGCAAGAGTTATGGCAACCTCTTGGAGTGGTTGGTTGCATTACAGCTTTTAATTTTCCAATGGCTGTTTTTGCTTGGAATTTTTGCTTAGCTTCTGTTTGCGGCAATAGCATTATTTGGAAACCAAGCCCCCATGCTACAGGATGTGCTAATTCCATAAAAAAAATATGGGACAAAGTTGCTGTTGACCACAAAGATCTAATACTTGTCCTTAATGGAGGCAATGAAGCAGCAGTAACTTTATGCAAAGATCCAAATATTCCTCTTATATCAGCTACTGGAAGCACCCAAATGGGCAAAGAGCTTGCTCCATTAGTTTCAGCAAGACTGGGAAGAACATTACTGGAATTAGGTGGGAATAATGCAGCAATAATCTGCCCAACAGCTGACTTAGATTTGACTATTAAAGGAGTAACTTTTTCAGCAGCAGGCACAACAGGACAAAGATGTACAACTCTAAGGCGAGCCTTTGTTCATGAAGATATTTATGAAGAATTTATGGAAAAGTTATTTGCATATTATGCAACTTTGAAAGTCGGCGATCCGTCAGACAAGTCGTCTCAGCTAGGCCCACTAATTTCTAAAAAAAGCTTTGATGATATGCAAGAAGTTCTAAAATCACTTAAAGAAAAGAATATAAAAATTCATGGTGGACAAAGGCTTGAGGTAGGCGATCCAAATGAGTTTTATGTAATGCCAGCTATTGTTGAGGTGTCAAAAATTGAGGATGAAATGCTTTCAGAAACTTTTGCACCAATCCTTTATGTCAAAAAGTTTTCAGACTTCAAAAATGCAATTCATATGCAAAATAATGTTAAACAAGGCCTTAGCAGCTCTATTTTTACAAATGATATAAGAGAATCAGAATTATTTTTAAGTTCTGAGGGAAGTGACTGCGGTATTGCTAATGTAAATATTGGTACAAGTGGAGCTGAAATTGGTGGTGCATTTGGAGGAGAAAAAGATACTGGTGGAGGCAGAGAGTCTGGCTCGGACTCTTGGAAGACTTATATGAGAAGAATCACAGCAACTGTAAATTACGGAAGCGATCTTCCTCTTGCTCAAGGAGTAGAGTTTGATGAAAGCTAAGATAGCAATAATTGGGAAAGGAAATATTGGCTGGGCAATAAAGCAGCTATTAAAAGATAAATACGAAATTAAACACGGAGATATTACCGAGGGTCTTGATGCTAGAGATATTGACCAGGTAAGAGAATTTCTGAAAGGAACTGACGCGGTTATATCTGCTGGACCATTTGCCATCAATCAGAACATTGGAACGGTAGCTGCTGAAATGGGCATAGGATATTTTGATCTAACTGAAGATGTTGAAACAACGGAATTTATAAGGAGCATAAATTCAAAGAGCATAATGATGCCTCAATGCGGTTTAGCTCCTGGAGCGATTAATATATGTGCAGCCAGCATGATAAATGAATTTGATAAAGTGAATGAGGTAATGATGAGGGTGGGCGCTCTTCCTCGCTTTACAAACAATGAAATGAGTTATTACTTAAGTTGGTCAACCAATGGCTTAATTAATGAATATTGCAATGAGGCTGATGCTATTTATGAAGGTAAGTCAATAAAAGTTATGCCTCTTGAAGGGGCTGAAAAGTTAACAATCGAGGGTGAGTCTTATGAGGCTTTCAATACTAGCGGTGGCTGCGCAACCATGTGTGAAACATATGAAAATAAAGTTGAAAATCTTTCATATAAGACCATAAGGTATCCTGGACACCTAAACCACATGAAGTTTTTATTTAATGATCTTCACCTCAAAAAGAATAAAGATGTGTTGGAAAAGTTATTCGACAAAGAAGTTCCAAGAACAACCAATGATGTAATTTTATTTTATGTAAAAGTAATTGGAGAAATTAATGGAGTTCTTCAAGAAAAAACATATTTTAAAAAAATATACGGCGATGAAAAATATAGTGCTATACAAAGATCAACCGCATCAGGCGTATGCAGTGTTTTAGATATGTATATAGAAGGAAAAATAAAAACTACAGGATTCGTGAAACAAGAATCAATTTCTTGGAAAGATTTTATAGATAATTCTTTTGGGAAAGTTTATCTAAACTAATCTTCGTAAATAAAAATTTCTTCTAAAGAAACATCAAAATATTTGGTTAGTTTTATAGCCAGCGTTAGAGATGGATCAAACTTCCCATTCTCAATAGAGTTAACAGTCTGTCTGCTAACAAGTAGCGCATCGGCCAAGTCATTTTGACTCATATTTTTACTTTTACGCAAATTTTTTAAATTATTCTTCATCTCTCAAATACTTTTTGTCAAACATATAGCCGCCTATACCTGTACCGACACCAAATGCAATAAAGTAAGAATAGAAACCAAAAGTCGTATTTATATACGCATCAATAATTGAAATAAACATTCCAAAGACAACAAAGCCCATTCCTCCCCAAGCTCCAAGATAATAGTAATAGTGATGCATTAATTCATCTTGAGTTTTAAGAAACTTTGTATTGAAGATAATTGCTATTGCCCAACAAAGCACAATCAATATTCTCACAATCGAATAAAAAATTGATGTAGAGTCTTCTTCGATTGCAGGCCCAAAAATACCATCAACAGTTGTTAAATGAACGCCCCAAAATAATGCACCAATAAAAAACATGCCAAGAGAGGTTAGGTAATTTTTTTTATCCTCTTTATTAAGCGAGCTTATTTGAATCCATGAACCTTTATGAGTTATTTTTGCCATTTATTGCTCTCCAAATTATGCAAATATATATTTAGTATTTAATTATGTCAAGTAAACTTGACATTTAAAATTTTTAAAATTAAAAAATTAGTGAAAATTTAAACAAAAAATGCAATACTTGTTTTTATGAAAATTAAACACTTTATTTCTTATCTATTAGTAATTATTCTTTTACCAAGTTGCGCTATTATTACTGATGAATATCAGGCCAATCAAAGAAAAGTTATTGCATATTTGTTAGAAGACTTGCCTTTGCCTGATGACGCTAAAATAATAAAAGCGCCAACAGTTCTTTTGGGTACCGGTGAGGCCATATCAGGTAGAATAATTCTGGAATCTGGTTTTAGTCCAGCAGAAAACTTAATTTTTTATGGAACAGAAACACTTTCAACTGGCTGGCAATTAATTTCATCAAAAGTTGGTGAGGAAGTAACACTTGTTTATTCTAAAAGCGGAAGATTTGCAACAATATATATTGCTCCTCGTAACACCGTGGGTGGTTTTGTCGCTGGTGACTATGGAAGTGATATTGATATTTCTGTTGTGCATCCTGATGCTATCGGAATTCAGAATCCTTATGAGGATTTAAATTATGATTCATTACCGGAATCACCTTAGCTGATTCTTTATTAGCAAATGAATGAGCTTAACTTATTGAGTTTATCTCACGTCATTACTGTTGTGTTATGCATTTCAGCAATTATTTATGTTCCAAAATATTTTGCAAACAGATCAATCCATACACAAAAAAATTTAGCATATGTCATAACATTTTTATTAATTGTTAATCAGATTATGGATTTCTACAGAGAAGGTATCATGAGCGGTATGTGGCAAGAGGGATTGCCTCTTCATTTATGTGATTTCTCAACTATTTCAGTGATTTTATATTTTATTACTCGACACAGAGATTTTTTCATCTTTGCATTTTTCTTTGGCATTGCTGGTGGGGGCATGTCCATTCTTACACCAGACACTTTCTATGGATTTCCATACATTGGCTACATTCAGAGTCAAATAGGACACACAATGATTATCATGGGAGTTTCATATGCCATTATTATTGATAAACAAAGGCCATATTTAAGAGATGTTTTTAAAGCATTATGCTATGCAAGCATCTTATTAATTTTTACTTATCTAATTAACTATCTCTTGGGAACAAATTACTGGTTTCTAGCTGAAAAACCAATTGGTAACAATATAACCTCGTTCATGAGACCTGAGCCATTTCATATAATTGATTTATATATTGCAGCCATAGTAATTTGTTATGCTATGTACCTTCCTTATTACCTAAAAGATAGATCATAAAGTTACTAGCATGGAAAATAAAACCAATTCAAAGGTTGTATCTCGCAACCAAATACCAAATAAATATTGGGCGTCTAGACCTAAAATAGTTCAAGCACTAGCGAGATTATTTTTACGCTCCTTTGGATGGAAAGTCGAAGGCTTAGTTCCTGAACTGGATGAGAATGAAAACATAATTATTATTGCTGGTCCTCATACTTCAAATTGGGACGGAGTTTTTGGATTCGCAGCAATCTTAGGCTTAGATGCAAAAATAACTTTTTTTGGCAAGCATAGCCTATTTAAAAAACCAATTTTGGGATATTTCTTGAAATATATGGGAGGCATCCCTGTTGATAAATCTAGACCAGGCTTAGGACTAACAGATGTCGCAATAAATAATATGAAAAAACTTAACGGTTCAATAATTGCAATGTCGCCTGAGGGGACTCGAGCAAAAACTGAAAAATTTAAATCAGGCTTCCTTAGAATAGCCCAAGCTGTCGACGGAAAAATTTTTCTTGGCGCATTTGATTTTGGTAATAAGAGAATTTATTTAGATAAATTTTATAACCCAACTGGAGATACTGAAAAAGACTTGGGCTGGGTCAAGAATTACTTTCTACAATATCAAGCGAAACGCCCCGAAAATTATTAAAAATAATATGACTCAAAAATTAGCAACATTTACCATTAAAGACAATATTTCACTCATTACTCTTGATGATGGTAAGGCAAATGTTATTTCTTCAGCAATGATCGAAGATATTAATAAATGTCTAGATAAAGTTCCTACAGACATGGGGTCACTAATAATTACAGGAAGAGTGGGAATTCTTTCAGGAGGTTTTGATTTAAAAATAATCTCATCAGGTGATATGAAAGCAATTCATGAGATGACATCAAGCGGTTTCAGGCTTTTATCTAGAATCTTGTCATTTCCACGGCCTGTAATAGGTGCATGCACTGGACACGCAATTGCCTTAGGTACATTCTTGCTCTGCTGCTGTGATTTTAGAATTGGTGCAAAGGGAGACTTTATGATTGGGGCCAATGAAATGAGAACCAATATGGTAATACCAACACCAATACTCGAGCTTATTAGATTTAGGGTTTCAGAAAGACATAAATATAGAGCAATTTTAGGTGCAGAGATGTATTCGATTGAAACTGCGGTTGATGCTGGACTTATGGATCAAGCTGTAGAGCAAGAAAAGCTGATGGAGATAGCTCTTCAAAAAGCAGAGGACTTAGCCACTATGGGGCATCCAAGTTATAGTTTAACTAAAGAGCTTTTTATAAATGATGTTGCTGCAAAAATAAATAACGCACTTGATGAAATAGATGCCGCCACATAAAAATATATAGATAGTGAATCAAATTCATCATTTAAAAGTAACCAAATTATCAAAAAATCTCTCAAGAAAACTGCTAACAAGTTTATATTCTCTTAATCAAGAAAATACACCAGAAGTTGGACTTATTGATAATATTGACTCTTTTGCCACACTCATTGAATTAAGTTCAACTAGTCTATTAGCAGAATATAAAAATCAAATAGTTGGCTTTGTTATTTGTTTTAGAGAAAACTCAATTTATGGTTCTGAAAACTATAAATTTTTTAACAACAAAAAAGATAAATTCATATATATAGACAGAGTCGTTATCAAAACTGGTTTTCGAAGAATGGGTTTTGGAACATACATATATAGAGCTCTTGATGAGTTAGCATCTAAAGAATTATTACCTATATGTTGTGAAGTAAATTCATTTCCAAAAAATGATATATCTTTAAACTTTCATACTAAGAGCGGGTTTGAAGAAGTTGGTGAAAGAGATTTTCATAATCACTCTGTAAAATACTTTGAAAAATATATATAGTTGTATCTGGGAGACAATTATCTATGGCAACTTATAAATGTAACGAATGCGGAATGTCGGTCAATACATCATGTGGTGAATGTAATGAGCCTCTTGTAGACGGACATCTTGATTTAGATGACGGAAGCAAAGTTCAAATATCACAATGCAAGCAAAATGATTGCTCAAACTATGATGGGAAAATTAAATCTCCATTGTGTTGTGGCAATGATATGACATGCCAATCATAGAAGACTGAAATAGCTAAAAATTTATTTGATAACCTAGCTTAAGAGTACTATCAAAAACTTTACTAGATGTTATTTCAATATAAGTAGCACTTCTATTATTAATGTTATACAAAATATTAAAACCATATTTTTGATCAGTCTCTTCACTTAAAATATATTCAATAACAGCCGGGCAAATTTGATTTTCAGGACATGGCTTAATAACAACTTCAGATTCTTTAGAATAGTCAATAAAAATTTTACCTTCCCAGTTATTTGAGTCGCCAAACCTCAAACCTCCAATAAAGTGAGCTTGAGTATCATCTTCTGAGAATGAATTTACATCTCCATCTATGGCAACACTTTTAACACCAAGCTCCCCGTAAACATCAAAAATATTTTTTACTCCAAGATTAATGCCTTTGGCTGAAATATTGCTTATGAGATCGCCAATACCGGCCTGAGCTCCAAGCCTCACACCATTAATTATTCGATCATAAGAATCATTATCAGAATCAACTCCCTCAGCTTTTCTTTCTATGACAGCATAAAGAGGTCCGGGCAATGCAAACGATAGCTTTGCTCCAATCCCTGTTTTATCTGATTGAATTAAGTCAACACCCAAAGAGGTATACTTAAAATTATTTGGTTCTCTGCCAAGCCTGCCTTCTTCTGAAAAAGAATTAAAGGATATGAAAAAAACCAATAAAAAATTAACTAACCTCATACCCTAGATAGTATCAGATAGGTTTCACCAATTAAACAAAAAAGAGTCTTATAAATTATGTTCTAACTCTTCCCTTTTTTCTAAGCCTGATTGATTGTGGAGTAACTTCAACAAGCTCGTCATCTTCAATAAATTCAAGTGCTTGCTCCAGTGTATGTTTAATGTGAGGAACTAGTATTAAATTTTCATCTGTTCCTGCTGCTCTTATGTTTGTTAATTGTTTTGCTTTTGTTGGATTTACCGGCAAATCATTATCTCTTGAATGAAGCCCAACAATTTGACCTACATATACTTCTTGCCCATGACCTAAAAATAACTTTCCACGATTTTGTAAATTAAATAATGCATACGCAAGAGTTTTTCCTGCCGTCATAGCATACATCACGCCATTGGTACGCTTTGCTATTTCGCCTGTTTTTACAGGACCGTAATGATCAAACACGCTTGTCATTATTCCTGTACCACTAGTAATTGTTAAAAAGTGTGATCTAAAGCCAATAATGCCTCTTGATGGCGCCATAAATTCAAGTTTTACCCTTCCTTTGCCATCAGGTTCCATATTTTTAAGCTCAGCTTTTCTTGGACCAAGCTCTTCAATTACAGAGCCTTGATGGATATCTTCAACATCAATCACAATTTGCTCAAATGGTTCATGTATTTCATCTCCAACTTCTTTTTGAAT
>Ga0222718_10003681_pt1 | contig 13058 bp, 8 predicted proteins | sample C33_27DmetaG_FD_165045 | JGI IMG/M metagenome (GOLD analysis project Ga0222718, IMG submission 165045) | Estuarine water microbial communities from San Francisco Bay, California, United States - C33_27D | ecosystem: Environmental > Aquatic > Marine > Unclassified | place: USA: California... | reverse complement strand
AGCGCACCTTTCACCCTAACTCTGGAATCGGCCGTTAACATTCCCGCGAAGGCTATCGGGCTTACCATAAATCCAGGAGGGCGGCTCTACATGCCTCCTTGCATTGCCGGACATGTTGGCGCCGATACTGCCGCCGTGATCCTGTCTGAGGCGCCGGAAACCTCAAAGCGCCTCACCCTACTCATCGATATCGGCACCAACGCTGAGATCGTATTGGGCAATCAAGACAAACTCTTAGCCTGCTCTAGTCCGACCGGACCTGCTTTTGAGGGCGCCCAGATTAGTTGTGGACAGCGCGCAGCCGCCGGCGCTATTGAACGGGTGAGAATAGACCCCATCACGTTGAAGCCCCGTTTTAAAGTCATTGGGTCACAGCTCTGGTCCGATGATCCCGATTTTAAGGAAGATACCCAGCAGTTGACCATCGCAGGCATTTGCGGCTCCGGCATCATTGAAGTGATCGGAGAAATGTATCTGGCTGGAATACTCTCTACCGACGGCGTCATCCAACCCAGCGCTAAAGTCTCCAGCGAGCACGTGATTCAACAGGGTCGAACCTATTCCTACTGCCTGACGACTACCAACACCCCGGTGGTTATTACTCAAAACGACATTCGCCAAATTCAACTGGCCAAAGCAGCACTTTATGCCGGTATCAAATTACTGATGGACAAATTTCCGACCTCTCGGGTGGATGATATTCGAATCGCAGGTGCGTTTGGCAGCAACGTCGATAGCCAGTATGCCATGCTACTTGGCCTGATTCCGGACTGTGACTTGAGCCAAGTTAAATCCGTTGGCAATGCAGCCAGCACAGGCGTTCGAATTGCCCTACTCAATTATCCGAGCCGAGACAAAATCGCAGCGCTGGCGAACACCATCGAAAAGATTGAAACCGCAACCGAGCCCAACTTTCAAAATTATTTTGTTGACGCCATGGCAATTCCGCACAAGACCGATCCTTTCTCCCTCCTATTCAGTCACGTCAAGCGGCCCGCCGAAATCAAAGTCGAGGAAACCAGCAAGCGTCGGCGAAAACGCGGCTGACTCCAGATAGCCCCCAACGCCAAGTTATCCTCGAAGGCGGTCTTACGCCTGTGAATCAGATCGATTAAAAACAAAGCCGTACTCAGCGCTCGCATCTTGAATCCAAGCGAAAAGATAGTTTGCGAAACTCCGCCGAATAATGAGTTCAAAGTGAGCCACGTTGACCCGTCGTAGACACACCTGCGCTTGAGCAAAGGTCGTTGTGACAACTTTACCCGCTTCGAAATTGCGAAGGTCTGTATCATAGGAGGTAGATTTTTTGAGCACATCGATCGCGTGGACGCCCTGCATCGACAACACGGTTTGTCCGCCGCTTACATTAACTATCGCGCAGTGGCCAGATGTTTGGTCACGGAGGGCTTTTTCCACGTCAAACACTTCTTCGACAGGCAGTGTCAGCAACCATTCATCAGGACTCAACCAACGAATACAATCGTAATCTTGCTCACAACTTGTTAAGGCTTTCACAGGCAAGGTTAAATCACGCAGGGACGCTAAAGCGGCTTCGAGCACGGTAGGCTGTCCGCGAAGCACCAATTGTCCCAACGAATGCTCTTCAAGGATGACTGGGTTTTCTCCTGAGATGGTGATTTTATCGAGCACCGCCAAAGGCGATCTCGAGAGTCCTTTTACCGGAGACCTTTGATTCATTTGGGCGAAGCGCTCGATACCACTGCCACATTTTTGCGAATTATCCATGCTGGCGGGCTCCTTCAGGATCGTAAAATACTGAGGGCACAATCTTCGCCGGCTGCCATTGATCCTTACCTACTGAGACAAGCACCTCCTCACCAAGCCTAGCGTGCCCACCCGCTACCAAGGCCAAGGCAATACTCCGATCGAGGATCGGGCTGAAATAGCTCGACGTTACGTGCCCAACCATATTTGCCGGTAATGCCGTGGACTTGGAAAAGACAATCTGAGATCCCTCGGGGAGGACTACGGTCTCCTCCGAGGCTGTCAAGCCCACCAGTTGCTTACGACCTAACCGTTGACAGTCTTCGCGAGCCATACCCCGCTTGCCCAGATAACTAAAAGCCTTTCTTGGAGCAAGGGCCCAATGCATACCCAGATCTTCCGGTGTGACAGAACCGTCAGTATCCTGTCCTACAATAATGAACCCTTTCTCTGCTCTGAGTACGTGCATGGTCTCAGTCCCGTAAGGCGTGAGATTGAAGTCGGCGCCGGCATGCATCAACCGCTGCCAGAGTGCCAAGCCGTAATTCGCGTTAACGTTAATTTCGTAAGACAGTTCTCCTGTGAAGGAAATGCGAAACACTCTGGCTGGAATATCGGCGACCAATCCCTGCCGCCACTCCATAAACTGAAATCGCTCCGGCCTTAAATCAATGTCCGTCAATCCCTTAAGCAATGCTAGTGAATCGGGTCCAGAGAGGGTTGCCGTCGCCCAGTGATCCGTAACCGAATTAAAGTAGACTTCGAGATCTGGCCACTCGGTCTGATGCCATAACTCCAACCACTCGAGCACCGCTGCAGCGCCTCCTGTGGTGGTAGTCATTAAGAAGTGCTGGTCTCCGAGACAGGCCGTTACACCATCATCCATGACCATGCCATCTTCGCCGCACATGATGCCATACCGACACTTGCCCACGGGCAATTTAAGCCAAGCATTCGTGTAGATTCGATTTAAAAAACGGCGCGCGTCACGGCCTTGAATGTCGATTTTGCCAAGGGTTGAAGCATCGAGAATGCCGACCCCTTGCCGAACCGCCAAACATTCTCGCTTAACGGCTTGATCAAGCGTTTCGTCATCCTTCGGAAAATACCAAGGTCTCCGCCACTGACCCACGTCTTCAAACTTGGCGCCGTTTAATTCGTGCCAAGGTTGCATTGCAGTGTAGCGCTTAGGCTCAAACAAACCGCCTACGTCCCGACCCGCCATCACACCAAAGCTGGCAGGCGTATAGTTTGGTCGAAACATTGTTGTCCCGGTTTCTTCGATGGATTGGTTCAGCGCTTTGGCAGCGATTGCCACTCCATTCACGTTAGATAGCTTGCCTTGATCTGTTCCGAATCCTAGCGCCGTGTACCGCTTGACATGCTCAACACTCTGAAAGCCCTCTCGCGTGGCCAATTCAATCGCTGCCGCGGTGACATCGAGCTGAAAATCCACGAATTGAGGCGGCGCCTTTGCAGTTGGTTTTACGTGAGGGACATGGAACAGCGGCTCGATGGCAAAGGGCCACTGCTCCTCGCAGACGTTGCGACCCTTCTGGTCGGGCCCCAAATCGATTCGATAAACTGAACGAGCTAGCGCCCTCTGGGCCTCACCCTCCCCTTGAGCCAAGGCTCCAGATAACGAGAAATCGCCACCTGCTGCGCCAGCAACGTAGACGTCGGGATGATCAGGGCACGGTACAAACCCAGCAATATCTTTCCGCCACACTGGCTTTTGTCCCGTATGAGCCGAGAGATGAACCACCGGCGAAAAACCACCCGAGGTGGCAATCACATCCGCCGCCACCGTTTCCACCTCGCTGTCGATAATACCGGTAACGAGGTCGAGGGTAGCGATGACCGCCGCAGATACTTTTGTTCGGCCTTTTGCTTCAATCACGGCTGCATTCAAAATGCACCTGCCACCCGCTGACTTGACAGCAGAGACCAACTTGGCGTCAACGGTCGAACGAGCATCAACGACCGTGACCGAACCTTCACCGAGTGCAAGCCAGTCTAATGCTGCCGCATACGCGGCATCGGTGCAGGTCCCAACCACCAAATCTCGCCCCGGCCTAACCCCATAACCTTTAAGATAAGTCCATACAGCCCCTGCCAGCATGCAGCCCGGCACATCGTTATTGGCAAACACCAAGGGTCGTTCGTGAGCGCCTGTAGCGATCAGAATTTGACCGGCTCGAATTCGATGCATCCGCTCTTTAATCCTGGTCTGCAGGGCGGCTGACGCGACGGATGGTGGCTGTCGCTCGATCGCCGATACAAATCGTCCATCGTGCAATCCAGTTGCCGTAGTGCGCAGCAGAACCTGAACGTTACCAGCTGATACCAAGGTTTCTAGCGCCTTTGCCACCCATCGCTCAGCGGGTTCACCATCGATCCTATCGTCGGAGCATCTTAGCCAACCCCCAGGCGTTGGGTTTTCATCCAAGAGAATGATTCTTGCACCACCTTGATACGCCGCCAAGGCGGCGGCCAATCCTGCAGGGCCAGCTCCGATGATCAGGAGATCGCAATGTTGGTTTAGCTTGTCGTAGCAATCTGGGTCAGGCTCAGATGGCGAATAACCGAGACCCGCTGCCTTACGAATGAGTTTCTCGTAACTGTGCCAAAGCCACTGTGGCCGCATAAAGGTTTTGTAATAAAAGCCAGGGGGCATCAGCGCCCCTGCAAGTCGCCCCAGCAACGACATCACGTCCCACTTTACACTCGGCCAACCATGGGTGGTCCTGGCAACAAGGCCTTCATAAAGCGGTTGCTCTGTTGCCCGAACATTCGGCACTGTGGTTGCACCGACCCCAACCTGCAAAATCGCATTCGGCTCCTCTACCCCTGCGGCGACAATGCCTCGAGGCCGCGCGTACTTAAAACTCCTCCCTACAAGGGTGACACCATTGGCCAACAATGCTGATGCCAATGTATCCCCTTGCCAACCCGTAAACCGCCGACCATTAAACCAAAAGGTCATTGGCTGGGACGAGTCTACCAACCGGCCTGCCCCCACACGGTATTTTTGACTCACAATCGCACCTCTTCCTGGTCGGGAGGTGTCGCACCCAGCCGATAGCTGGCTTTAACCTCGTGACTTTGTGTATCTCGAAGTACATTAAAAAACTTACGACAACCCGCTGCGTGGTACCACATTTCCCGATGCAGCCCTCTGAGGTTACTCCTAAAATACAGATACTCACCCCATTCTTGATCGCTGCATTGGTCAGGATCACTGGGTCGAACAATATGGGCCTGCCCCGCATAATGGTACTCAGGCTCGTCTCGAGCTTCTTCACAAATCGGACAATAAATTCTTAACACTACGATTGCCTCCGAGACTAGTGCGCGACGCCTGCCGCCCCATGTTCATCAACCAACGCCCCTGAATAAAACCGATCTAAGCCAAAAGGTTTTGCCAGGGCTGGAATTTCTTGTTCAGCGAGACAGCCGGCGAACACATGCCCAGAGCCGGGCGTTGCCTTAAAGCCGCCGGTGCCCCAGCCACAATTAAAATACAGATTATCCACCGGACTCTTACCGATAATCGGACAAGCGTCTGGCGTGGTATCAACAATCCCTCCCCATTGGCGATTCATCGGCACTCGAGAAAACATTGGAAACAGTTCCAGAATCGCTGCCAGGGTGTGCTCAATGACCGGCAGTGAGCCGCGCTGACCATACCCCGTGTAGCTATCGATGCCAGCCCCAATCACTAAATCCCCTTTGTCCGATTGGGATATGTAACCATGAACCTGATTCGACATGACCACGGTATCCAATACTGGCTTGATCGGTTCGGATACCAGCGCTTGAAGGGGGTGTGACTCTACCGGGAGCTCAAAGCCGGCATAGCCCGCAAGCACACTGGAATTGCCTGCCACAACACAACCTACCCGACCGGCCCCTAGCGTCCCATATCGATCCGTCTGCACGCCTTTGACTTGGTCACCCGCTAAGTCAAAACCCGTTACCCCGCAGCCTTGCAGCAAGTCGACGCCTAAGGCATCGGCTGCCCGGGCATAGCCCCAGGCCACGGCGTCATGTCGAGCCACCCCCCCTCTGGGCTGCCAAGATGCCCCTAAAATCGGATAGCGCGTATTTTTCGAGGTGTTAATCAAGGGGACAATTTTCTTGATGCCGGCAGGGTCTAAGACTTCGCCGTCGATGCCATTTAAGCGGTTAGCAGACACTCGCCGCTCGATGTCTCGCATATCTTGCAGGGTATGTCCGAGATTCAAAACGCCGCGCTGGGAAAACATCACATTATAGTTCAGCTCAAGAGACAGCGTTTCCCATAGTTTGAGGACATGCTCATATAACTGTGCGGCTTCGTCCCAAAGATAATTGGATCGAACAATGGTTGTATTGCGTCCCGTATTGCCTCCGCCCAAATAGCCTTTTTCTAGCACGGCTATCCGCTTAATGTTGTGCTCTTTAGCGAGATAATATGCCGTGGCTAATCCATGCCCACCGCCCCCCACGATGATGATGTCATAGTAAGGTTTGGGTTCTGGATTGCGCCAGGCCTGCTGCCAATGCTGATGATGACTGAGGGCATGTTTGAACAAGCTGAAAGCGGAATAACGTTGCAAAAGATACCTCAACCAATAACGATGTGAATGCGTTGCTGTTTCAATGTTTACTCAAATCGCTCGCGGAGTCTGCGACAGTGGCGAGTCCAGACATTGCGACCGCTTCGGGCACCAAGCCGGCAGCCTCCTCGGTAAACACAAGGTTGGCGCCAGGAGCTTCACTGAGTACTCGTTCGGTCTTGGGCGCCCGACTCATATATTTACGGTAGGTTCGAGTGAAGTGCGTCGTCGAATCAAAACCGCACATGGATGCGATATCGACGATCGAGCAGGTGGTTTGGCGCAACAATTGTTGGGCCCGTTCTAGCCGAACTTTCAAATAAAAGCGAGAGGGCGTGGTGCCAAGAAAATTAAGAAATAAGCGCTCCAGCTGTCGACGCGAAATGCCCGAATAAGCAGCAACTTCGCTGACTTCAATCGGTTCTTCTATATTGGCTTCCATCAGCTCGACCGCGTTCGCGAGTTTTGGTTGATTGGTAAAAACATGCTTCTGCATGCGCAATCGCTGTGGTTCCTGACTTTCCCGAATACGATCACAGACAAACATATCTGAAATTTCATTCGCCAATCCCGCGCCATGGTGATTACCCACTAAGTGCAGCATCATGTGTAGCGAGACATCTCCGCCGGTGCAAGTAATGCGGTTTCGGTCAAAGGTGAACAAATTATTATTACAGTAAACCCTGGGATGTTCTTCTTGCAGAGCAGCAAGACATTCCCAATGGGCACTACAGGAATAACCATCAAGCAAGCCAGCTTGGGCCAAGACCAGAGGACCTGTGCATAGTCCGCCCAATAAATTGAGGGAATGACTCCGGACCTTTAGAAAATCGAGCACCTTAAGCGAACTGTGTTGACGGACATCAACCCCTGCAACGACCAGAATTAAATCATAGTCTTCCGCCTGATCGAGGGCTTTATCGGGCATCATTTGAATTCCGCCACTGGCATTGACCGAGCCGCCGGTCTCGCTTAATAAATCCCATTGATACAGCTGCTTTTGACGCAACTGATTGGCCATCCGGAGCGGCTCTATCGCCGAGGCTAGGGCGATTAACGTAAATTTTTCTAGCAGGACAAAACCTACTCGAAATGGCTGTGACGCAACCAACCCATGACATTCGAGCCGGGTCATCGAGGAGCCTCTATCGTAAGGCGGGACATCACTCTAGGAGAACTCATGATTTGGCACGCTCATTATCCGGATCAAGCAACGGCACTGCCCCCACCGCCTCAATCCGCACAGGGTACTGCTCACAAAAGTATTCCAGCAAGAAGGTCGCACCCACTTCAGCAAGATCGGCCGGGATATAGCTAAGCATTAGGTTCTTACCCAGCGATGGGCCATAGGCCAAGCTCGTCGTGTAAGAGCGTCGCCCTTCGCTATCGACCAAGACTTCACCAGTTGCCTCATCCAGTATCGGCCATTCGCCGATCGGGTAGCGGCGCACGCCCTCACAATCGGTATTTGACAGCATCGATAGCGTGCATAACCTTGCAGAGGGCGATTCAACAGAACGCTGCTGAAGGTAGGCCGTCTTACCCATGAAATCGGCTTTCTTGACAACCGCACGTGCTAAGCCAGCCTCGTATAAATCAACATCCGTTTCCAGGTCGGCATTTTGCAGCCGTAAACTCTTTTCCAGGCGCCGACTGTTGGCATAGGTCTCGATACCAATGGGGCATACTTGTTGCTCAAAGAGCGCGTCCCACAGCGCAAGCCCATCAGCGAAATCAATATACAGCTCCCAGCCTTGCTCACCCACGTAAGAAATTCTAAAAGCCCACACGGAAATTCCTGCCACTTCAATCGTTTTCGCGGTGGCAAAGCCAAAGTTCTCGTTCGTCAATGCCTCGGGATCACTGACTAAACGGCTCAAGACCGATCGTGCCTTCGGCCCCCATAAACCCAGCGTTGCTAACTCATGGGTTCGATCGAGCAAGGAAATGTTGGCCCCCCGATTTTTAGCCATCTGTTGAATCCAGACCAGGTCCCGGTGCCCTGTGTCACCCCCACAGACGACCCGAAAGGCATCCACCGCCAACCGCACAATGGTTAAATCCGCGCGAATTCCGCCTTGATCGTCCAAGAAATGCGTGTAGACCCCCTTACCTATTGGGGTTCCACCGCCAATCCTAGCAACCGATAAATATTCCAATAATGCTTCAGCATCTGGACCGGAGATATCGTAGATCGCAAAATGTGACAAATTGATCATGCCAACACTTTCACTCAACTCGAGATGCTCCGCATTGGAAACCGGCCAGAAGTGTCTGCTGTCCCATTCATGGGCGCGCAAGGGTACCTGATCTTGATATTTTGATAATAGAGATGCTTCGTTAGCGCTATAGCCATGCGCACGCTCCCACCCTGCAACCTCCATAAAATACCCCCCCAGGGCAACTTCTCTCTCAAAGAAGGGGCTGACAAACAACTGACGTCCCGTCGCGAAGGGTTCCCTCGGATGCACAGCCGGGGTATACACCTTTTGAGCAATCTCATAGCATCGACTCTGCGTGATGGCATCCGCTTTTTGGCCCGGATAAAAACGCGCAATATCAACTCGATGCGGATCTAACTCAGGCCTGCCCTCTGTCATCCAGTCAGCAACCACCTTGCCAACACCCGGGCCATCCTTAACCCACACCGCCTCAGCAAACCAGAGACCAGCAACCTCAGGTGCTTCGCCAATTAGTGAGCCACCATCACTGGTGACTGATAGCAAGCCATTGAAACTGTGCCGCTCCTCCCAGCCAAGCTCACCGAGAATTGGCGTCATCTCAATTGCTCGTTCATACGCTGAGAGCACTTGATCGAGGCTTAAATCTCGCATTGACGGTGACATTCTCGCTGTTTCTGGCGCCGCTATGTCGCGTGCATGCACCAACCGCGGCTGCTCTGTCTCGTAATATCCCCACTCGATACGCCCACCCTCTGTCGTGGTTGGATCCCCAGTGTCACGCACGTAACTCGAATTTCCCTGGTCTCGAAACAAGGGATAGACAATTTCTTGCCCACTGTTGGTTAATGCGTCATACGGGCCAAAAAACAAGAGCGGATGTTCAAGTGGCATCAAGGGCAGCTTAATGTCGACTTGCTCGGCAACCAAAGGACCCCAGATTCCAGCGGAGACCACGACCCGCTCCGTCTTGATAAATCCTCGGCGCGTATGAACACCTTGCACTCGGCCAGCCTTAACAGCAATCTCAAGGGCCGGCGTATGGGCGAAAACCGTTAAGTGACCGCTGGCTACCGCCTCATCGACCAAATCCCCAGCTACTTTTTGAGATCGAGGGACAACGAGACCCGCATCAGGATCCCACATTGCGCCCTGAATCATCGACTCTTCGAGCAAAGGGAACTTGGCCTTCGCTTCAGCAGGAGAGATTAGGCTCACCCTCGAGCCAAAGGCTTTACCTTGGCCAATTTTTCTTTGCAGCTCCATCATCCGTGCATCATCGTCGTGACGAGCAACCTCGAGTCCCCCGCAACGAATATAGTTACCACGAGATTCGAAAAATTTCTGGCTGTATTGCGTCGTGTAAGTGGTAAATTTATCGGCACCGGTGGTGTAACAGAAATCTGATGCGTGAGAGGTAGAACCAATATCCGTCGGAACCGCGGATTTATCGAGACCAACGATGTTATTCCAACCGAGTTCAATGAGGTGGTGGGCAATCGACGCGCCAACAATACCGCCCAACCCGACAATCACCACATCCGCTTGTTGAGGAAACTCTGCCATCCTACACCTTTGTTTTGGAGTCTGACCAAATCATCGACGAAGCGTTTTGCCAAAGAACTCTCGTTCTTTCATCGAATGGGACAACCTCACAGCCTCTTTTTTCGGCCTAAAAATATCGCCCTGTTTTGCCGAATCGTACCCCGTAATTGCCCGTAACAAAATCCTTATTTTTGGCCTAAAAAACCTTTTGTTAAGCTCAAAAAATTCCCTTCCCCCTTCGCCCACCCAAGCCTAAGGCAAATGCCAACAACCCCAGGACAAAACGCGCTTTACCCTTGTCGCAAAATCACCCAAAAACGACGCAAATGTGACAAATTTTCATTCGCATCAAGTGATTTTAAATCTACACTAAGCGCCTAGGGCTGGCGCCAACTCCTCCAGATGATCTAATCAAAGGATACACATCATGCAGCGCTCCGATATTGATATTGCTCGAGAGGCCAACCTCGAGAACATCGCGAAGGTGGGGGAACGCCTGGGCATACCCGAGCAAGCCCTGCTGCGATATGGGCATCACAAGGCCAAGATCGATTACGACTTCATCGCAGCAAAGACTGCCGAGCCCACAGGTAAACTCATTCTCGTGACCGCGGTCTCACCGACACCTGCGGGCGAGGGCAAAACTACCACCACCATCGGCTTGGGCGACGCGCTCAACCGCATCGGTAAGCGGACCGTCATTTGCTTAAGAGAGCCCAGCCTTGGGCCCTGTTTTGGCATGAAGGGCGGAGCAGCTGGAGGCGGCTATGCCCAAGTGGTTCCCATGGAAGACATCAATTTACATTTTACCGGTGACTTTCATGCTATTGGCGCGGCTCACAATTTATTGGCCGCGCTCATTGATAATCATATCCACTGGGGTAATGCCCTCGGAATTGATCCTCGACGCGTACAGTGGCGCCGAGTCATGGACATGAACGAACGGGCCCTTCGTCACATCAACATTGGACTCGGGGGGGCAACCCATGGCGTGCCTCGGGAATCGGGTTTTGACATCACTGTAGCCTCAGAAATCATGGCGATCTTTTGCCTATCCAATAATCTGGAGGAGTTGCAAGAGAATTTGGGCCGGATCGTGATTGGGCAAAACTTCGATGGCGAGCCGGTCCAGGCCAGTGACCTCGATGCCAATGGCGCAATGTCAGTACTCCTCAAAGATGCCTTTAAACCCAACCTGGTCCAGACCCTTGAAAACAACCCAGCTCTGATTCACGGCGGCCCCTTCGCGAACATCGCCCATGGCTGCAATTCGGTCATCGCCACCAAGGCGGCTCTTGGACTTGGGGACTATGTCGTCACCGAAGCCGGGTTTGGTGCTGAACTCGGCGCTGAGAAATTTTTCAACATTAAGTGCCGAAAATCTGGTTTACAGCCTGCCGCCGCGGTCATTGTTGCAACAGTCCGAGCCTTAAAGATGCATGGCGGTGTTGCCAAACAAAACCTTAAGGCCGAAAACGTTCACGCAGTGGATAAAGGCTGCGCCAATCTCTCTCGTCACATCCGTAATATGGGCTATTTCGGGCTGCCCGTTGTGGTGGCGATCAATCGATTCGATGACGACACCCAAGCAGAGATCGACGAAATTCGAAAACACTGTGCGAGTTTAAATGTTGATGCCATCGACTGCACCCACTGGTCTGACGGTGGTGTTGGAGCAGAAGCCTTGGCCAAAGCGGTAGTCACGCTGAGCGAATCTCATCATGCCCAATTTAGAACGCTCTATGAGGACGACCTGCCTTTATGGGACAAAATAGAATCGATCGCTCAAAACCTTTATGGTGCGGACGAAATCATTGCTGACCAAAAAGTTCGCAACCAAATCAAGGCGCTACAAACCCACTATGGTCACTTCCCTATTTGTATGGCGAAAACACAATACAGTTTCTCAACGGATCCTCGCTTACGAGGTGCTCCCAACCATCACTCGGTGCCCATTCGGGAAGTCAGGTTGGCTAATGGTGCAGGCTTTATCGTTGTCATCTGTGGAGACATTATGACCATGCCAGGGCTGCCACGAACCCCCGCCGCAAACAACATTCGTCTCAATGATCATGGGGAAGTCGAGGGCCTGTTTTAGGGCGATGCGGCGTCTCCATCCCAGGCCCTGATCAAAGTCCCGAGGATGACTGAATGAACCCTAGCGGGGACATCCATGACTAGAACGCGACCCCACCAGACCTAGGCATTCAACTGCAAAATCGCCGCTTGGGCCGATTCACTGAGCGCCTCACCATCAGCGTTGAAATAGGCAATCAGTTGCCGCTTCATCGATTCCGCCCAGAACCTTTGGATATGATTCGCCGCCTTTTCAGCTGCAACCGCTTCTGAGGCTCCAGGCGCACAATGGGCGGCTATTTGATTGGCCATTTTTATCAAGTGATCAAGCTCAGATTGAGTCATGGCTCACCTCCTTTGCCTCCTCTACCTCCTCAGCTAAACGATGCGGGTGACAGTAAGCCAAGTGCCGGTGCGCTCGAGAAAACCCAACCAGCGTAATCCCACCGGAAGCCGCCAGATCAATCGCCAGAGAAGTCGGCGCGGATAGGGTTACGATCATCGCGATACCCGCGATGGCGGCCTTCTGGATGATTTCGTAACTGGCGCGACTGGACATCAATAAAAATCCAGGTACCTCAAAAATATTTTGAGGTGATAGTTGTCCAACCAACTTATCAAGTGCATTATGCCGCCCAACATCTTCGCAAACTTCCAGTATGCGACCCTCGAGTGAGCACCACGCTGCGCCATGCACGGCGCCAGTAAGCTGCTGTAAGGGTTGATGGTCGACCAATGCCATTGTGGCCTTTTGTACGGCTTTATGGGTCACAACAAAGGTTTGCTCGACAGGCATCACCGACAGCGGAATCTGACCGAGCGATTCTTTACCGCAAACGCCGCATCCTGTTCGTCCCGCGATCGCTCTTCGGGTTGCCTTCAAGGCTTCAAACCGCCGGGTAGAGACCGTCATTGACACTTCGATGCTACC
>Ga0222718_10003680_pt1 | contig 13062 bp, 10 predicted proteins | sample C33_27DmetaG_FD_165045 | JGI IMG/M metagenome (GOLD analysis project Ga0222718, IMG submission 165045) | Estuarine water microbial communities from San Francisco Bay, California, United States - C33_27D | ecosystem: Environmental > Aquatic > Marine > Unclassified | place: USA: California... | reverse complement strand
TGAGCATAATCAAGATAGGCACATGCCCTGGATTGGCTCGCGACCAGCTGCGGATTTCTGTCAGACAAAGAATCCATGTCATGCAATTTGAGCGGACGTCAATATCTTGCGAGTGCAATACCTTAAAGCCCGGTGTTTGCATTTGCGCAGCGTCATAAGCTTGGGCATCTGGTTCTCCAGCTGCTTCTCGGGGTAGCAGGGGATCAGCAAACCGGCCTCCCTCAGGATCATAGACGACATCCAGCTCAATCTGCCGCATGCCCAGATTGAGTTGTTCCTTTAGAGGCAGGTGACTGTAATCGAGCGTGATCGCGGAGCGCTTGTTGTAGGCACGAATACGGGCCAATTCTGGTGCCGGGATCGCCAATTTGTAACTGTTGTGGGAGCCCACAGCCTGCAGATCATTCATTCTCAATTCAGTGCCGGCTATGGAGCAACGTTCGCCCTCAATATCTGTGGTTTTTTGGCATTCGCCGGCGTGCACTGAGCTTGAGCAGAGCAGTAGCAGGCTCGCTAATAGGAAGCCGGGGCTGGTAGAGATCAACTGCATGGATATTCCTAATTCGCCAGAATTGGGTGTCTTAATAATCTAGCCAGTGCTACTGGCATAATAGTCACAGGCGGTCTAAGAATATCACCAAAGGACTTGGAATGCAGAGCTGTGGTCTCAGTCGCTCGATGGCTACCGCAGTGGCGCAATAGCTCGGTCGACTATGGAAAGCAGAGTGCTAATGATCAGGCCGTAGGCCAATAGTGAGACCAGGGTTATGAGCAGTGGATATAGGCCAGAATTCTCGGGGCTGATCCGTGCCGTGGCAATTAGCAGCAGTGGGCCAAAATAGAACACGCCGTTCCAGCGCCCCAGAAAACTCATGCGCAGGCTCTTCTGGTGGTACAGGAAATGTGAGTCCAGCACATACTGACTGAAGGCAAGCACTATCAAAACAGGCAACACCCAGGGAACGAGTTCAGCATAGGCGGCCCCTGCGAGCCCGAAAGTGACAAACAGGAAATCTGTGCTGTGGTCGAATACCTGACCTCGGGCTGAGGCCGTACCCTGGGCGCGGGCCGCTATACCATCGTAATAATCGGTGATGATGGCGAGAGTTAAAAAGCAAGCGAGCAACCAATCGGCGAGAAAATCGCGCTGCGCCATCGCTCCTGCTACCGGCAGTATCAGCAGCAGGCGGATGGAGGTTAGCAGGTTCGCCATTAAATAGGTTTAGGCGAATAATTCGCGTTGAGCGCGGCGCCAGAAGACCAGGCCTATGGCGGCGTTGAACAAGATAAAGAAATTATGCTGCACAAAGCCGAACGCTGCCATTTGTCCCTCGTTTTCCGGGAACAAAATGACCCAGAATGTGATTGCTGCAGCACGCATCGGTGTCGGAACCGCTGCCGCGAAGAAGATCACTGGCAAGAATGGCAGTAGATTCAAGAACGAAGCTTCCACCCCAAACAGATTTAGCGCGGTGGTGTAGACAATCACGGCGGCGAGCAGGGCGGGCGAGCGTAGCAAGAAAAAACTTACATAATGCCAGGGCTTTGCCAGGCGGAAAGCGTGCAGGATACGTTTCTCGCGAAAGCTGTTATTGGGCAGAATTGTGCCATTGAAATAGAGTAACCAAAGGACCAGGAATATTGCTGCGCCCACGCTGATCACTGGCATCAGCTGAAAGGCTTCAGGCAAGTCAGCGCCGCCAAACACAAAACCGATTGAGGCCCAGATCAACAGGTAGAAAATTTCGCAGAACATAATAAACAGCATCACCGAGCCCACTTCCCAGCCAGGTATCTGGTCACGCTTGTTCAAATAGTACGCCATGGCGCCTTTGCCAATTTGCTCATTAAAGATGGATATAATGTAGGCAGAGGCGCGAATAGGCAGAATATCCTTGTACTTGATATCTGCCAGGAACCAGTTCAGTGCGCGGGTAACCACCAGAGTGTCTACCAGGAAGTAGAACAAAGAATAGCCGATCATCAGACCCAGCCAGGGTACCCAGGCTACGTTGGCAAACACCTGGCTCATGTACTCTGTGAGAGGCAGGCCTTCACGGGCGGCTGCGCCGTTAAGTCGGTAGTACAGATAAGCGAAGCAAGCGGCAGTAATAGCGAGAAAGATCACGCGGCCGACCGGGCTCTGTTTCTTGGGCGCCTGGACTTCCGCTTCAGGATTTCCTGTCTCGGTAGCTTCCATGCTCTGGGTATTTGCTTCGGTTGGCTCGCTCATGGCATTACTCGTTGTTTAGAATTTTTGTCAGGGTGTCTTGCAGAGGTGTCAAGCTGATTCCGATCTGCGAATCGGCGTTCTGACTCACAACTTCATTCATGGTGATCACATCGATAACGGTTGGCGTTATGCCCCCACCTTTAATCGTACTGCCGATGGCTGCGCCAATTTTAGCAAACAGCACGGGCACTGAGCCCACTTCTACTTCTTTGCCCATGAGGCCTGCTGTTTTTTTGATTAAGTCTTTGTAGGCAATTGCTTCTGGCCCAACAAGCTCAAAGACTTGGCTGCCCTCAGCCTCTTTAGTTGCCAATTTAATCAGTGCGCTACTGAGGTCATCAGTATCAAGCGGGCGCATGGAATAGTCGCCACCACCCAAGACTTTGGCCTGACCGCTGGAGGCGGTACCAATTAAAGAGCTGGCCCCAGCCGTGCCGGGCCCCATCAGAATCGGGGTGCGCACTACCGTCCCCGCAAGACCAGAATTTAACACCAGCTCTTCTGCAGCACCTTTCGAGCGAAAATAAGCGTTGCTGGAACTGGCGCTAGCGCCGACTACGCTGATAAAAATTATGTGTTTGACGCTCATTGCCTTGGCGGCCTCGACTACAGCGGCTGTTGCTGCGACGTTAGCGCTGGCGTAATTGGAGTGCTTGTTCTCGATCAGAATCCCTGCGAGGTGAATAACGCAGTCAGTGCCTGCAAGTGCTTGTTCCAGGCTCGCCGAATCGTCATAGGAGATGGTGGTTGGTGTAACAGCTGGTGATTGTGGCAGAGAGGCGAAGGCACTCTTCGAGCGGACTCCAGCAATAACTTCCATCCCTTCTATTTCGCTTAAATGGCCCAGCAAATTTATGCCCACGCTGCTGTTTGCCCCGGTAATGCTAATTTTCATGCAGTTCTATTTCCCTGTTAGGCGCTGTTCCAGTAAACCATGAGGCCGATTCTACTATGTTTGAGCCCAATAGCTTGCCGTGATGGCGCGCGATTGTATCAGCTTCGGTGTGGTTGAAATACGGGTTTACCGGAAATATGGATCGATATATCGCAGTTTGTTGCTTTGTGAAATTTGGAGTTCTATCTGCCTCAGGTTTCAGCGCTGTATGCTTCGCTGCATCTCTGTTCGGGCATCCTGCAATATTTTACTGCGCTGATGCTTGCCGGCATCAGTATTAATTATCTGGGTCAGATCGGCGGCTTCGAATGCGCGGATCCTTTGCTGTTCCGGTGCATCGGCATATAGCGTAGTGCGCATGCGCGGTTGCCGTCCCGCAGCGGCGACTGCGGCCGTAATCTGCCGCGGTACCCATTCCTGCCCATGTTCTGCCCCGGCTGCCCGGGTAATGCTCTCGTTCATCAGGCTGCCACCCAGGTCATTGGCGCCGCAGTTCAGCGCCACCATGGCACCGCGTTGGCCCATCTTTACCCAGGAGGTTTGAATATTCTGGATTGCACCGTTGAAGACCAGTCGCGGCACGGCGTGCATCAAGAGCGTCTCGCGGGCGCTTGGTCCGCGGCGGGATTTTCCTTTGAGATACATGGGCGCCTCAGACGCCACATAAGGTAGAGGTACGAACTCGGTGAAGCCGTGGCTTTGTTCCTGCAGATCCCTGATGGCGTGAAGGTGTGCAGCCCAGTGTCTGGGTCGATCCACATGGCCAAACATAATCGTTGCCGTTGTGTTAAAGCCGACTTCATGGGCGGCGGCCATGACTTCCAGCCACTGTGCCGTGTTGAGTTTGTCTGCACATATTTTTTGCCGAACCTCATCGTGCAAGACTTCCGCAGCAGTACCTGGCAAGGTATTGAGACCTGCTGCTTTGAGTTTTTGCAGAAACTCAGTCAGGCTAATCCCGAGGGTTTCTGCTCCCTGCCAGACTTCCAGTGGAGAGAATGCGTGTACATGCATGTCGGGAACAGCTTGTTTTACGGTCCTGACAATGTCGATATAGGTCTGGCCGGTGTAGTCGGGGTGGATGCCGCCCTGCATGCAAACTTCAGTTGCACCACGCTCCCAAGCTTCGATACAGCGTCGGGCAATTTCTTCTGCAGAGATGTCATAGGGTTTGCCGCGCAAGTTTTCACTCATTTTACCCTTTGAAAAGGCGCAGAATTGACAGCGGAAATAGCACACATTGGTGTAATTAATATTGCGGTTTACCACATAACTGACGACGTCGCCCACGCTTTCTTGCCTGATCTCATCAGCTGCGTTAACCACGGCTCTGAAGTCAGGCCCGCGGGCTTCGAACAGTGTTTCAATTTCCTTCTCTGACAGGGTTTCACATGCCCGGGCCTTATCTATGATGGATTTGACAGCGGGTGATGCTGGCCGTCGATTTTCACTCAAGCCAATTTCTAGCACAGGAATATCCTGGCTGGCTCCAGGGAGCCAGTTGTCTCTTTTCGCAAAGCCCATGCTGTCGCTGTGGCTCAACACAGTAGGCATGATGTCGGGGTCGAGCCATGTTTCGGCATCCATCACATAGGAGGGATATATTGTGAGTCGCTGTTCCAGAAATTTTCCAGCAGCAGCGGTTTCATTCGCAAGTTTGTCCAGATGGGGCCAAGGGGCCTCTGGGTTGACATGGTCAGGGGTGAGTGGTGAAACGCCGCCCCAGTCATTTATGCCACCTGCGACCAGCTGTGGCAGCACTCCCGGACTGAGATTTGGCGGCGCCTGGATGTTCATGGTCGGCCCGAAGATCAGGCGAGCGACGGCGAGTGTCCAGATCAAGTCTTCCAGATCAGGCTCCGGTGACTGTGCCATCTTGGTATTGGGCTTAGCCCGGAAATTCTGCACGATGATTTCCTGAATATGCCCATATTGCTCATGGATTTTTCGAATTGCGAGCAAGGACTCGATGCGCTCCCGCCGAGTTTCTCCAATACCAATGAGGATGCCAGTGGTAAAAGGGACCTGAGCTGCCCCCGCGAGAGCCAGAGTGTGCAGTCGCAACTCCGGGTCCTTGTCTGGGGAGCCATAGTGCGGCATGCCTTTTTCACACAGGCGTGTGGAGGCGGACTCCAACATAATGCCCATGGAGGCGCTTACGGGTCTCAGAATAGCAACTTCCTCGGCGGTCATGTTGCCGGCATTAATGTGGGGCAGCATGCCAGTCTCTTTCAATACCGTCTCTGCCACAGCAGCGACGTATTCGAGTGTTGTTTCATACCCGAGTTCAGCTAAAGCTTCCCGAGCAGCGCGATAACGGAGCTCTGGTTTTTCCCCGAGGGTAAACAGCGCTTCCTGGCAGCCCATCTCAGCGCCAGATTGACACAGAGCAACGACCTCATCCGGTGACAGGAAGGCCTTCTCAATGTGTCGCGGCGTTTGAGCGAAGGTGCAATAGTGACAAACGTCACGGCACAGTTGGGTAAGTGGAATAAATACCTTACGGGAGTAGGTGATTAACTGACCATGATGCTGATCGCGCAACTTGCATGCCGCAGCCGCTATTGTGGCCGTGTCGGAGTTGTCAGCCAGGGTCAGGGCGGCGGATTCGCTCAAGGGCGTGGCGGCAAGGGATTCGGTCAAAGCTGGGGTCTCTAGTTGCTATTCTGGCTAAAGGCTTAGGTTATCAGCCTCATAGCACTAATGAGAACCTAATTTGCGGCAAATAAGGTGGTTTATCCCTTCAGCGGCGGGTTTTGATACACTGCGGCCTCGAATTGACTGTTATGTCAGCAATCCCGTGACTACCAGCCGCAGTGGTGCAACCTGGCTGCTGCTTTGAATACAAAATTAAAACAGCGGATCAGGCCTATGTACTCTCTTCATTCCACAGCCCCCAAACAACTTTTTAGCCAGCTTAGCTGCCTGATTCTACTGCTGCTGTCCTTCGCAACTACAGCCCAGACTTCCTGGCTGTTTCAGAACGCGGGAGTCATCGTGGGTGATGGCGAGCAGCTGGACAGTGCTGATGTCTTGGTCGTTGATGGCCAGATCACGGCGATTGGCACGAACCTAGAGCTGGCCGCCGCAGCTGATTCCACCACAGTAATTGATTTGAGCGGAAAGTGGTTGATGCCGGCACTAATAGATGGCCACGCGCATCTGGGTTACCAGTCCCGTTCCAGCTGGGGAGCAGATAATTATGGGCTCGCCAATTTAGAGGACAATCTGCGGCAATATGCCTATTACGGTTTTGGCGCAGTGTTTTCCGCCGGCAGTGATCCTGTTGGGCTAGGTCAGGAACTGCAGCAGTTCATTGCTGAGCAGCAGGACTTGCCCGAATTTTTGTTTGCTGCCGGCATGGCGCCGCCGGGCCAGGGACCTAACAATCAATTTCTGGTTCATACCAGCCAGGTTGAGGCGGAAACCGGCATGACAATACTCAGCGGTCTGGAAAATCCAGAGCAGGCCCGGCGGGCTGTTGCGGAGGCTGCAGAAAAGGGCGTCAAGTTCATCAAAATCTGGGTGGATGATCGCGCTGGTACGCAGCTCAAGCTAAGTCCTGCTATTTACCGTGCGGTGATCGAGCAGGCCCGTAGTCTGGGTCTAAAAGTGTTTGTGCATCAGCAAACTGCGCGTGATATGCCGGATCTTATTGACGCGGGAGTGCATGGTTTTTTGCATGGTCGTATAGGGGCGGAATTCACGTCTGCGCTGGCGCAACAGGGGAAGGGAGCAGGTGTCTTTGTTATCCCGAACCTCGGGCTGGGTGAGTTGCGGAAGGAAGCCATAGGTGACGACCCCTTCTTGCGAAATTTCTTGTCTGCTGAGTTGCAGGCGCAACTCGGATCCTCAGCTGACCGCAGTGCGGTGCCGGAGAGGAGCGAGGGGATTGAGGCGGAATTGCAAGCAGGCTTTGGCAGAATAGAGGCGGCCAATCTGGACTTAGTGTTGGGGACAGATGCAGGCGCTGTTCCGGGACACCCTTTTGGTTACACTGGACACAGAGAGCTGGAGATATTTGTGCGCCTGGGGATGACGCCCATGTCGGCTTTGGTATCGGCTACTGGCAATGCCGCCAAACATCTGGAACTCGAGGATCTGGGACTGGTGGCAGTGGGCAAGCGCGCCAGCCTGTTGGTGCTAGATGCCAATCCGCTGACTGATATTCGCAATACGCGGGCTATTCACGCCGTGTATCTTAATGGTCGCTTGATTGATCGCGATGCAATCGCAGCTAGTCAGCCTAATTAGCCTGGCTTTGCTCTAGCCTGAGAACGTTAGGCCAAAAGAGCTAGAATTGCCAACCAGTGGCAGGGGTCGGTAGTGCAAATACCCGGTCCAGATTCTCAATAAGATCATCGGTGGCCGTAACGTCACCGCTTGTTGCCAATCGGGTTGCGCTGGCTGCACCTAGCCATAGGCGGCTGAAGCCACCGACACTGGCCTTTAATTGCGGCAGCTTCTTGCTGTGGCCCACGCTGACTTTGCATTCCTGGCCGAGGTGTAGCGTGTATTCTCCGCTAATACCCTGCCAGGGTTGTCTGCTGTCCAGGTGGTGACGGATCGGGTCATCCAGAGTCAAGTTAAGCGAGAGCGTGTTGTGATTGCTTAAATGCGTGGCGGCGATGCAAGTAGCCAGATCGTTAATCCGCAGCTGCCACCAAGCCTCGGCTTTAATCCCTTCCTCATACTTGCCACCTTCGGTTTTGCGCTGATTGCGAAAGGGTTGGCGGATGAGATCCTGCAGCTGAACATGCTGGGGTTCTAAAAGGGTTACCAATACAATTTGATCCCCCAGACTCTTTAGCAAGGCCATCAATTCCAGCAACTGCTGCCGGTTTTGATAAGCAAGGGCATGAATGTGGAAAGGGCCATATTCACCCTTGCAGCGACCCCAGACGAAGTGTGTGAGTTTGCCTTCCTCATCGCGATAGCCAAGACCCAAAGGTTCTTCTGTCCAACCCATCTCGGCTTCCAAATGTTTTACAGAAGCTACCTGAGTGCCGCCATGTCCGCGCCAGCGCTGCATCAGCGCCTGGTAAAGATCAGCCGCGTGCTTTTGGGTTAGTCGCAGCGGTGGCCTGAATTCCACGTCGACATTAATCAGTGCTGGATTCAATTTTACAAAGCGTTCATAGGGGCCAGTACCGAACCCCAGTCGGCTGTAGTATCCCTGTTCGAACATGCCTAAGGCCGCCGTGGCCATGCCCGATTCGGCTTCCTGGGCCACCACCCTTGCAGTCAGTTGGCTGGCCAGGCCCTGCTTACGCGCCACCGTGCTGGTAGTTACAGCCGCGATTACCGCCATGCTCAGTTCAGCCTGCTGATGCAGTATCGTGCCATCACAGCTGCTGACTGTGCACTCCACGGCACCGGCAAGTTCGGCTGCCAGCGTGCGGGAGCCTTTCAGGAATTTACGCAGATATTTCGCATCGTCGTCATCATTGCGATCAATCCAGCCGATCTCTTCCCAGATACGACGGACAGCGGCGAAGTCTTGCTTGAGCTCAAGTGGCCTGATTGTCATGGTTATAGTCCAGATAAGCACGAACACCGACTGTGAGTCGGTGGCCTGGAGAGTCATGAGCTTGTCGTTTGAACCGGGCGCTCTTTGGGAGCTGGAATAACGCGCTATAGCAGGTGGAAAACGAACTCTTCATCAGCGCCACCGCGGATTTCCTTGATGTGCCTCTGCAGTTCTTCCCGCTTGGGAGTGATCCATTCCTCACGGTTCTCATCAGGATCTTCGCCCGCTTCTGAGCGTTTGCGTTCCTCGGCGGAGCGGAACTGGCAGAATTCATCATAGGCTTCGATTTCGGCACTAAGTTCCCGAATGACAATCTCCACGAACATGGCGTCATCAAGGAAGCCGATACCCGGAATATGATCCGGAATCAGGTCTATCGGATCAGCAAAGTAGGACATTGCGCTAATGACTCGGGCACGATCTTCATCAGACATATTCCATTCCTCGTCCCGCATCATCTCCAGCAGCACTTTGAGCTGCAGTAAGCGATCCGCGATGAAGTCGGGCAGCTCCGTGTTCATGGCGACATCAACTATGTTATAGGCCGCTTTCTCTATTTCTGCCTGGCCCTGGCTGTCAGTGGCCACAGTCCTGGTTTTTCCGACTATGGTCTTGAAGCGTTCAAGGTCTCTGTCACTCAAGGTAAAGGTAATATCTAGAGGCATAGCGTGATTCCTGTAATGCGCGTTGCGTACCGATGCTTCGCTTTTATTCTGGTCTAATTATTGTCGGTATCTAATGCAGTATTCTGTGCGCGATGCCGCGTTTTAGCTTGCGACCAAGCTTTCTAGCAGCCTGAGCTGTTAATCAGTTGGTCGAATAATGTGATATTCCGTCTGTCTGGAAGCAATATACTCGAAATCCTGGCCATCATAAAATCCGTCTTCCTCCAGCTTCATGCGCATTGGCTTGTTGCTCCAGCCCGGAATATCTATCAGGGCAGTGAGTTCGATGGAGTAGGCGGTGTTCGCCTGCATGGCGTAGTCGCCAGACCCTGGTACGCCTTCTTGCTTGTCCCACATGCCGATGGTAGTGCCCGCTGCATGCCCGTGCAGTCCAATTGGGTGGGTGTAGATGATGGGGCCTATGCCCCGTTCGATGGCCTGCTCACGGGTGCGTCGCAGTATGTCATTGCCGGTTCGGCCCACCTGAAAGTTTTCGGTGAGGATGTCCTGTAACTCATTGCCTCTTTGCAAGGCTAATTTCAGCTCGGCTGGCACGTCACTCTCGCCCTCACGCAGGATATAGGCGTTTTGCTGGGTATCGGTCTGTAGATTCAGATAACTAATCCCAAAATCAATATGCACGTGGTCGCCGCGGTAAAGTATTTCAGGATCCAGGTTATTGTTTGCAATATCAGAGAGAGAGCGATCTGAACGCTCGACCTCGATGCCGGTGTGAAACCAGGTTTGCATGCCGAGATCATTAACTCGCTGTCTGAACCACCACTCGAGATCGCTGATGGATGTGATGCCCGGTTTGACCACCTCGCCGGAAAACCCTTCACTAATGATACCGTGGGCAATTTCCATCACGTCTCGATAAACCGCCATCTCGCTTTCGGTGCGGGTTTCCAGCCAGCCAACAGCAACGGGTTCACTGGATACAATGCGTTCGCGCAATCTTGCAGGCAAGGCCGCGCTGAAGTCTCGTTGCTCGGAGTACGTCAGGCCGTCTGCTAGCGCATAGGTGTCGGAAAAATTCAGCGCGATCTTCTGCGGATCATACTCGTCGAGGATCTGGGCGATTCTCGCATACTGGTCGGGCTGTGACTCCGGGTCCCATACTCCAGGAAAGAGATCACCCACTGCGTAGCGTGCCACAGCCATGCGTTCGACACCCCGTTCCGGGCCATGATCAATGAACATCATTACTGTGCGCCGGCGTGCGTTCAGCCATGTTGCGGGCAGCATGGTTCTTAGTACGGGGTCCTCATTGTATTCCCGCGCAATCAGCACCCAGGCGTCAACACCGGCCCGGCGCATGACCATGGGCACTACAATGTCCAGACGCTCTTCGAGTAAGCGGTTGGTGATAGCGGCGCGTTCACGTAGCGGCAATACGCGGTCGGCAAGTTCATCGGCTGACAGATTTTGCAGCAAGCTGGCAGTCAACAGCACCAACATGATGCGTGGCCAATTTCGAATACGGATATTGCGCATAGCAGACAGACCTCTTTTCTTCATTGCTCCGCAGAGTATCATTTTGCTGAAGCTGGCGAAAACGCATTTGCAACGGGGTATCATTACCAATCCTCACTGCAAGAACACCATAAGACCATGAGTAAGCAAGTTGACCCCGAATTCGATCCTACGCAGCATGTCCTATCCGAATCACATTATTTCGAGGATATGAAAGTTGGTCAGCGCTTTAACAACCCCTCGCGTACGCTGGGTGACGCGAATTTTGCCGCTTTTCAGCTTGCCTCGGGGGACAACCATCCTATTCATTATGATGTAGAGTACTGTCGTCGCAAAGGTCACCGCGACATGGTTGCCCATGGATTTCAGGTTGCGATTCAGACAGCTCCCGGCGCCGGCATGCTGCCCCATGTGCTAGAGGATAGTTTGATTGGGCTGATTGAGCAGAGCAGCAAGTTTCTGAAACCGGTGTATTGCGGAGACACCGTCTATCCGGCGCTCGAAATCGTAGAACTGACCCCTGGCACTTCTACTGGCGTCATACATTTGCGCACCACGGTGCACAATCAGAATGGCGAACTGGTGCTGGAGGGCGAGCAAAAAATGCTGGTGCGCAAACGCCCGCAGGAAGAGAATGTCTAGGGTTTGAAAGGAATCGCTTGAGAAGGATTGTTTGGAATCGACCCCCGCAGGGAGTAGTCGATTTCGACCTAGGCCTAGCTGGCCAATTTGTAAATAGCAGTATGCTCAACTTCCAGCGCAACCTCATCTGCGACTAGAAACACCACGTACAGCCTGATGAATTCATGTCCCTTTCGATCCCATTTCTTGATGGGTACCGCCTTGATGACGATGTCTTGACCAATTTTAAGACCCTGTCGCATCACCATTTTGCTACCGGTGTGAACCCAGGCTGGCATCACGTACAAATTTTTCAATACCTGGTTGCACATCTCCAGCAGATAATAGGGATGAATCAAAGCCTCAGCGCCCTGATATAGCGTTGCCCGATCGCGCTGGACTTCAACATGCGTCTTGTTTTCAGCGGCAGTGGGTTGCCAGAGCAGGGCTGGGGCTGGCTGCTCAATCTGGATCGCATCCCAGCCGACCTCGGGGCGCGAACTGATTTCTGCTCCCGGTGTCATGGCGGCACGAGGACTAATTTCAGGCAGCTCGAAAGGCAGCCAGCTTTCAAGTTTTGCCAACAGCGTTCCATCTTCGTTGTAGGCGCTGGTGACATGGCTGCGCAGAGTCAATTCCTGGCTAAGATTTTCCGTACGGATGGAGAGCAGATTGTCCTGATAGGCTGGTTTCAGGAACAGTACGTCCATCATTCCGCGTTCCAGAAACGCTGCGCCGTAGTGCCGGACCAGAGGTTGAGTCAAATAGCCGAAGACATTGACGCCACTAACCAGGGCGCCAGAAAACCCATAGCGTTGGGCAACGTCATCACTATGGATTCGATTCTCAGAGGATTCCGCGTCATTAAGGGCGAGTATCTGCTGCGGTGACAGAAAGTCGGTTGAAGCAGTTGGGCCATCGCTGATCAAAATGAGTGCTCGCGTAATTCAAGTGTGATTGGGGTAGTTAAATACTGCAGAAGCTGTGTTGGTAATGCTTCTGGTCTGCTAATGCAGAATGTCAACATGCCTGAGTTGCCAACCTACAATGCCACTGGGGTCCTGCATGCGCAAGTTTCTCAACACATAGTTTAGTTTAGGTATTTCAAGACGCAACCCGGCAAGGTGCTTGGCTGAAAGAAAGTTGGTTCTTGGAAATGCGTCGCGCAAACAGATGCTCATCCATGAGAGGAATGCAGTCGATGACCATATATTCGCTGTTGTAACCCAGTGCGAGCCTGGTGCAGGGTTCTGAAGGCGTGAATCCCGAGTCACCACCGCGCACCTCAATGCCGAGTTTGGCCAGCTCCCCGGGAACATAGTTTGGTTCTAGTGGGTAGGGTGGCGATAGCTTCGCATCTCCGTTGAGATCAATTTGGGTCACCAAGCCCCGTGAGTGCACTTCAATCACGTCTCTGGCGACTCGAACGATAGATTGTTCGTCAACTCTTGCGGTATCGTTTTCAAACGAGAATAAGTTGAAGAATTCTTCAATCGCTATGGTCTTTCCGCTGCCATCCTTTAATGCAAGTTCCCCGGAAGCGGTAATCCATGCCTTAATTAATTCGGTCTCTGTCCGCCAATCCAACAACTCCTCGCGAGTCGGGCCCAACAGCGTGATGCGAAACAGTCTCAGTGTTTGG